>Ga0193733_1000030_pt1 | contig 67454 bp, 62 predicted proteins | sample U1s2metaG_FD_145076 | JGI IMG/M metagenome (GOLD analysis project Ga0193733, IMG submission 145076) | Soil microbial communities from a riparian zone of the East river system, Colorado, United States - U1s2 | ecosystem: Environmental > Terrestrial > Soil > Riparian zone | place: USA: East River...
CAACACGGGTGAAAAGATCTCCCGCGCAGAGATGGCGAAGCTCATGCTCACCGGTCACAAGACTTTGCCAAGCTGGAACTACACGTTGACCCCATCAAAAATGTGAAATTATTTTTGCGCGGCCCCTTAGTGTGCTGCATAGTAATATCGTACGCCCGGATGAGCGGTAGCGCCCGCTTCGCCATCGTCTCCGCTAGACTTTCTAGTTGACGGATTTCCGGTTTATAATCTGTTTCATGCCGAATCGCGATCCACTGGCAGGCATCCTTCCTCGGGCCGTCCATGAAGTAAAGGATGGCGAAACCGCCATCACCGAATACGTTGAGAAGATCGAAGGAGAAGTCGCACTCGATACCTACGTCAAGGCACAGACGTCCGCGCCCGAGGTAGCGAAGCGGATCACTGAGCTGGAGAACTGCCTACAGCGCCTGGCCAGTGCCGTCCTTGTTTCAAGCGACGTCGATAAGCATCCGGAGTTGCGCGCTGCCGCCGAGGAAGCAAAACTGGCCCTCAAGAATCGGCTCGAGGTCGATGACACCAAGCATCGATTCCACAGTGAATTGGGAGTGTTTAAGGACGATTTGCGAATCATCAAGGACTAACACTTAGACTGCCTCGGTACCGCCCGTCCCGCATCCCGCTTCCAGAACATGAATTTATCAAAAATCTGGCGCTGTGTTGGAAAGATACTTCAAGGACTTAAAAGAGTTTGCTCTAACCCTAATCGGCTCGCCCACCCGCCCTACCTTCTTCAAGAACCAACCCGAAAAGGTAGGGCACCCTCAGTCGGCAGCGTGTTTGCGGTGATCCACCCGCCGAGAGAGGATATAGGAGGCTAGGGAAAAGTAGTCCTCCGGTGGCATGTCAATTAGTTGTTGACGACGAATAATAAGTTGTATATGATGAACATAGAGGTGTTTTATGGGCAACCCAAAGGAACTGACACGAGCGGAGATCGTTCGTGCCGCTAATCATTTCCGCTGGACAAGAAAAGGGGCAAAATGGACGGTGATTGTGGGTGAACGAGAGCTTCCGGCGCGCCCGCTTGTTCTTGAGGCCGCGGGTGTTCCTCCGAATGACCCGATAAACTCGCACCAGGCCGTCGAGATATTGCGGAGACTAGGATTTGAGACTCGGTACGCCAAGGACCAGGGGGAGATGGAAATAAAGGAGAGAGAGGAATCTTCGGAAAAGAAATCGGGCTCGATTCTTGAGATGGTTTCGACCGTTACGAGGGAAGTACCTGAACACGAATGGGAACGCGTTCCCGCCGACCTGTCAAAGAATGTTGACCATTATCTGTACGGTAGCAAGCGGACGGATCAATGAGGCGGGTCTTCGCCGACACTAGCTATTGGATCGCCCTGGTGAATCCGCGGGATCAGATTCATGCGAAGGCCGTCAGCGTAACGCAGCAGATTTCCCCGGTAAGGATCTTGACCAGCGAAATGGTGCTGGCGGAAGTCCTTAACAGTTTTAGCGATGGTGGTCCGTTGCGCCATGCTGTTGGCGGCATGGTCCAGAAACTCAGCAGCAATTGGGATGTAGTCATTGTTCCGCAGACATCGGAACAATTTGAGACCGCGCTGCGGCGCTACAAGCGAGCGGCGGATAAGAGTTGGAGCCTGACCGATTGCGCGAGCTTCCAGGTGATGGAAACGGAGCAGATTCAAGCGGCGTTGACGCATGACCAGCACTTTGCGCAAGCGGGATTTGAACCGTTGCTGCGCTGAGGGGAGTTCTCGCGCGGTTCGGGCGAGGCACCAGGCGCAAAAACGACGCCCGCGGCACCCGGCGTTCAAGCGGAACGACGGCGCGGTTGTCGATGTTGGAGGCGTTACCGTGAAAGGCGAGGAAAGTGAATCTCGCCTTGTCATCAGGGACCCACCCACGCGTGGAGCTTGACACCGTCAGAGGCCGTGATCCAAACGTCCCCACATTCAAACCACGAGGATGCCACTCGCCGTCGAGGCGCCCGGGATAGTTCGGGAAGAAGACCAAGCGCGACTCGAACACGCGGGCGAGTGCCAGGACCAAGAGATAGGCGACAACAATGGTGAGAAAGTAGCTCAAAAGACGATGGTGGAAAGGTTTTCTTGAAGCATTAGGGGTTCCATTGGGTTAATGAGAGATTTGTTTAACCAGAGCGGGAAAGTAAATGCGAAAGTATCCACGGTTCTTTGTGTGCCGGCGGGTGGGGCAGGCTTCTGAATTGGGTGGTGCACCCTTTGGGTTTTGTTTTTCAAAGGGCGCGGCTTTTAGCTTTTCCCCGAAATCCCCGCGATGGCACTGCCTTCTTCCTGCGTAACGCGGCGCGGCTGGATCGGACTTCGAAGGTCACGCCTTCGGCTTGCTGCAAATAGGCAACGATCTCAAACAAGTTGCGCGCCCGAGGGTTGCCACGGGGGCCGAGCATCCGCATGAGACTTTTCGCTGAGCGATGGGTAACGTCGCTCAGTTTCGCAAATCCAACTGTGGCGTTGATGAAATCGCGCAGTATGATCTTGCCGGTTTGCACGTCACCGGAAAGAAAGTTCTCGATTCCTCCCCGGAGAAGCGCCTTGAGGAAACCAGGATCACGTTTTACGCGCGCCCGGATGGTTTCCTTGAAATCTCGTGTCAGAGCCATTGTAGTCACCTTCCTGTCCTTTTTCGTTGCTTGTAGTCCTGCCAGCTAGCCAGTGCCGTGGCGATGTCTTCCTGCTGACGTTTTTTCGTCCCGCCGCCAACTAGCATTACAAGCCGGTCGCCATCTCTGCCGCAGTAAATCCGGTAGCCCGGACCAAAATCAATCCGATACTCGTAAACACCGGCCCCAACGCTCTTAGCGTTGGAAAAATTACCTTGTTGGACGCGTGCCAGAGCAGCCGCCACCTTGGCCGCCGCTTCTCTGTTCAGGCGGTCAGACCAAGCGGCAAACGGACTGCGTCCACCCCGGTCAAGGCACTCGCACACTTCGACAATAGCTAATGGTAACACATACGATACCATTGGCAAGGGTCGCCTGAACGGCGCGTGCAAATCGTCGAGTGCTTGCGAGCGGTTGCAAGTGAGGACGGCTTCAGTTTACCGGGAGGGGGGAGTGGGGCCGTGGCCGGCCAGGAAACGCGCAAAGCGCGGGACGTTGTACGTCTTGCCGTCCTCAAATTCGTTGGCGCGCTGCGGGTGCAGGAGTTTGCCATCCGCGCCGAGCACGAAGAGGTATGGATAACCCGGTATCTTTGGGTAACGGGAAAGAAATGCCCGGTTCTCATTCTGGGGACTCATGTTGATTTTTAGGGTCACGAAGTTTCGCTCGCGCAGCGTCCGGACGTCAGCGTGGCCGGCGAAAAACTTGTCCATGACCTGGCACCAGTCGCACCAATCGCCGCCGACTACCAAAAGGACGTTGCGCCCCGAGCGCTTGGCTTCGACGAGAGCCTTGGCCAGATCCGCGCTAGGATTACGCTTGGGATCGTACCGAGTTACCGGGATGTAGCGCGGCGCGCCCGGCGCTGCAGCCTGCCACGCCATTTCGCCGGCAACCGGGGCGGGATAGCGAAGCACCAGCGAGAAGAAAAGCAGCAAGAACATGACCGCCTCCGTGGGCCGCGTCTGTCCGGGGATTGCGACAAACTCCGCGGACCATTTTAGCGCTGCTCGGCGGCACTGTCGGCAGGGAGTTGTGGTCCGCGTGCCCAGAGGGAGAACGCCGGGCAAGCCTAGCGGGCACGATGATCACAACGGCTAGCTACAGCTAAGAAGCCTGAATCCCTCTCAGCGCAACTTCATGCGGCCGATTTGCACTTTTCAGAGCAGTTCTTGAGGATGGATGAGATAATTGGAATGTGCGAAGGAGGGCCGCCATGGGTACTGTCTCTGAAACTGTAATCATCAAGGACCCGAATATCCTTGGCGGCGAGCCTGTCTTCAGCGGAACCCGCGTTCCTTTCAAAGTTTTGATTGACTATCTGGAAGGGGGCGACACGTTGGATCAGTTTTTGGAAGAGTATCCTAGCGTCAGCCGCGAACTTGCCACTGACGCCATCGAGGAAGCAAGGCTGAGTCTCATCGCGCAGCTGAAATGAGAATTCTGATTGACGAGTGCGCACCGCGAGCGCTCAAGAAACACCTCATGAATCACGGCCACGAATGCCGCACCGTTCAAGAGGCGGGCTGGTCTGGGAAGTAGAATGGCGAACTTTTGAGGCTGGCGGAAGCTGCTTATAATGTCTTGGTTATTGTGGATACAAATCTCCGCCACCAACAAAACCTTGCGGGCCGCAGAATCGCTGTTTGTTCTCCAATCGCCCTCCAATCGTCTGGGGCACCTCCAGCAACACTTCCCGGCGTGCGTTTTGGCCCTCGAGAAAATCAAGCCCGGGGTGATGGTTCAGATCGGCAGTATGAGCTGAGCCCAGGATGGCGCTAGTATGAGCGGCGGAGAGGGAAATTCATGGGCGTGACTGTGCCAGGAACAGTGAAAGAAGCAGGATTGGCGAAGGGGCCGTTTCGGGCGCCGCGGGGGACGCAGATTTCGTGCAAGGGGTGGCAGCAGGAGGCGGCGCTGCGGATGCTGATGAACAACCTCGATCCGGAGGTGGCGGAGAAGCCGGAAGAGCTGGTGGTGTACGGGGGGACGGGGAAAGCGGCGCGGAATTGGGAATGTTTTCATGCGATTGTGCGGTCGCTGAAGGCGCTGGAGGCGGACGAGACGCTGCTGGTGCAATCGGGGAAGCCGGTGGGGGTTTTCCGGACGCATGAATATGCGCCGCGGGTGCTGTTGTGCAATTCGAATCTGGTGGGGCACTGGAACAATTGGGACAGGTTTCATGAGCTGGACCGCGCGGGATTGCTGATGTACGGGCAGATGACGGCGGGAAGCTGGATTTACATCGGCACGCAGGGAATTTTGCAGGGGACATACGAGACGTTTGCGGCGGCGGCGAAGAAACATTTCGGCGGGAATTTAGCCGGAAAGCTGGTGGTGACCGGCGGGATGGGGGGCATGGGCGGGGCGCAGCCGCTGGCCGCGACGATGAATGGCGCGGCATTTCTGGGAATCGATGTCGATCCGGAACGAATTAAGCGGCGCGTGAAGACGGGCTATTGCGACGTGATGGTGACTTCACTGGATGAGGCGCTGCGGATTTTGAAAAACGCGGTGCGCAAGGGCGAGGCGACTTCGGTTGGACTGGTGGGCAATTGCGCGGACTTGATTCCGGAGCTGGCGAAGCGCGGCGTGGTGCCGGACTTGCTGACGGATCAGACGAGCGCGCACGATCCCATCGACGGCTACGTGCCGAATGGAATGACGCTGGAAGCGGCGCTGGAGCTGCGGAAGAAGAGCCCTGAGGAATACAAAAAACATTCAATGGCGGCGATGGCGCGGCACGTCCAGGGAATGCTGGAGTTACAAAAGTTGGGTGCGGTGACGTTCGACTACGGCAACAACATTCGAACGTTTGCGTTCGAACAAGGCGTGAAGAACGCGTACGACTTCCCCGGTTTTGTGCCGGCGTATATCCGGCCACTGTTTTGCGAAGGCAAAGGGCCGTTCCGGTGGGCGGCGCTTTCGGGGGAGGCATCGGATATTGCGCGGACGGATCAGTTGGTGTTGGATATGTTTCCGAAAGATGAGCATCTGAATCGCTGGATTAGGCTGGCGCAGAAGCGTGTGAAGTTCCAGGGGCTGCCGTCGCGGATTTGCTGGCTGGGATATGGCGAGCGCGACAAGTTTGGGCTGGCGCTGAATGATCTGGTGGCCAAGGGCGAGTTGAAGGCTCCTATTGTGATTGGGCGCGATCACTTGGATTGCGGGTCGGTGGCTTCGCCCTTTCGCGAGACGGAATCGATGCTGGATGGATCCGACGCGATTGCGGATTGGCCGCTGCTGAATGCGCTGATCAATACGGCGAGCGGGGCGTCGTGGGTGTCGATCCACAACGGCGGCGGCGTAGGGATTGGGTATTCGCAACATTCGGGACAAGTGACTGTGGCGGATGGAACCAAAGAGATGGCGAAACGCATCGAAAGGGTGCTGACGAATGATCCGGGGATGGGAGTGGTGCGGCACGTGGACGCGGGATACCCGGAGGCGATTGCGTTCGCGAAGAAGACCGGCGTCAAAGTTCCCATGTCATAATACGTAAGCCTTGGCGGATTCCCTTCTTATCACGGGTGCATCGCAACTCCTTACGCTGCGCGGGAGCGGTCCGCGGCGGGGCAGTTCCCTTTCCAAACTAGGATTGATCGAAGATGGCGCGCTGCTGGTGCGCGATGGCTTGATCGCGGCCGTGGGATCGCGCGCGGAGGTCGAGGCGTTGCCGGAGGCACGCGCGGCGGAGAAGCTCGAGCTGGGCGGGCGCGTGGCGCTGCCGGGTTTTGTTGATTCACATACGCACTTGATCCATGCGGCAAGCAGAGTGGAAGAATATGAATTGAAAATTGCCGGGGCAAGTTACGAAGAGATCGCGCGCAAGGGCGGAGGGATTCTCAATTCGGTGAATAAGCTGCGCGCGGCCACGAGCGAGGCTTTGAAGAAACGCGCGCATGCCGCGCTGAGACAGTTCGCGGCGTACGGCACGACGACGGTTGAAGCAAAGAGCGGGTACGGGCTCGACGTTGCGAGCGAATTGAAGATTTTGCGACTGCACAAGGAGCTGGCGGCGGAGCAGCCGCTGGAGATCGTGCCCACCTTCCTTGGCGCTCACGTGGTTCCGGCGGAGTATCGGGGAAAAACGGGCGGAGCAGAGCGGTACATCCAGCTAATCGAACAAAATCTGCTGCCGGAGATCGCAGAGAGGAAGCTGGCGGAGTTTTGCGATGTGTTTTGCGATCGCGGCGCGTTTTCGGTCGTGCAGTCGAAACGTGTCTTGCAGGCGGGCCGCCAATGGGGACTGGCTCCCCGATTGCACGCCGAGCAGCTTTCGCGGACGGGCGCAGCGCGGCTGGCAATCCTGATGCGGGCGGCAAGCTGCGATCACCTTGAGCAAGTGAATAAGGGCGACATCCAGGCGCTGGGAAAATCGGAAACCGTGGCGACCCTGCTGCCGGGATGCGATTTTCACCTGGGGCTGAAAAAATATGCGCCGGCGCGGGCGCTGATTGAAGCGGGAGCGATTGTTGCGCTGGCGACGGACTACAACCCGGGGACGAGTCCGACGCTGAGCATGGCGATGATTCTATCGCTGGCGTGCACGCAACTGAGCATGACCCCAGCGGAAGCGATTACGGCGGCGACGATGAACGCAGCTTATGCGCTGCGGCGGGAAAAAAGCATCGGGTCACTGGAGGTTGGCAAACAGGCGGACATTGCCGTATTCGAAGTGGCCGACTACCGGGAAATTCCTTATTATTTTGGTGTCGACCGTTGCTGGATGACCGTGAAGCGTGGTCGCGTAATCCATGCTGCCGAACAAACCTCAATCTAACTATTCGAAGAGGCCGGTCAGGAGGGTGCGCCTCCTCAAGATCGCGCCGCGGACGACAAAGAGCCTGTTCGAAGAATATTTCTACGGCTTTGTGGTGATGATCTCGCTGGCCGTTACGATTTTGGGAAAGGCAGCGGGCCTGAGCGGCTACGATGCAATCGTTACCGGACTGTGGGCGGGAGGATTCACGTGGTTCGCCTGGCAGGTGAGGCGCTACCGGAAAGAGCGAGCAAGTCCCGGCTCGACAGAAAAGTCTAGGCGAGCGGTCCAAGCGCCGCCGCAAATGATGAAGCAGCCGCTGCCTCCGAACATGAAGCCGATGATCGGACCGCAGTGGCCACTGAAAATCTTGCCAGGTTCGGCGAAGTCTGCAAAAAGGCCCGTCAAGCCAGTAAGAGGGCCAATGAAGCCCGCGCAAACGCCAGCTCCGGCCGGACAAGCTCCTGGGACACCAAGCAATCCGAATAAGCCAGCGTTCGTGTACGAACGGCCCACGCTGCCGGACAGAAAGCCGAAACTGCCGAACAATTGGCCGGGACGACCGGACAAGAAGCCAAAACGATGAAACGGCTGATTGAGTGCGTGCCAAATTTTTCCGAAGGGCGCGACGCCGCGAAGGTTGATGCCATCGTGGCGGCGATGAGCAGCGTGCCGGGTGTGTACGTGCTGGATCGCGAGATGGACGCCGACCATAACCGCTCGGTGGTCACGCTGGCGGGCGAACCGGACGCGGTGGCGGAAGCGGCGCTTCTGGGCACCGGCAAGGCCGTGGAGCTGATCGACCTGACGAAACACAAAGGTGCGCATCCGCGCGTGGGCGCGACCGACGTGCTGCCGTTTATTCCCATCGATGGCGTGAGCATCGAGGATTGCGTGGCGCTGGCGCGGCGGGTGGGCAACGAAATCTGGAAGCGTTACCGCATACCGGTGTTTTTTTACGAAGCCGCGGCGACGCGGCCCGACCGCGTAAATCTTGAAAACGTGCGGCGCGGGCAATTCGAAGGGCTGCGCGAAGAGTTTAAGAAGAACCACGACCGCCAGCCGGACGTCGGCGAACCGAAGCTGCACCCCACGGCCGGGGCGACCGTGGTGGGCGCGCGGAAATTCCTGATTGCCTACAACGTGAATCTTAATATCTCCGATATCAGCATCGCGAACAAAATCGCGAAGGCGATCCGGTTTTCGTCGGGCGGACTGCGGTATGTGAAGTCGATGGGGGTCGAGCTGAAAGCGCGCAACCTGGCGCAGGTGTCCATCAACCTGACGGATTTCGAACAGACGCCGATGCACCGCGTGTATGAAATGGTGAAGCGCGAAGCGGAGCGCTACGGCGTGATGCCGGTGGGCAGCGAAATCGTCGGGCTGGTTCCGAAAAAAGCAATCGAGATGGCGGCGGACTTTTTCCTGCAACTCGAGAACTTCTCTCCCGCGCAGGTATTTGAGAATAAGCTGGCGGCCGCGCTGGGCGGCGCGCCGCTGGAAGCGGCGAAGGACGAAACGCTGGCGGGATTGGCGCGGCCGTTTCTGGACGCGGTGGCGACTCCTTCAGCAACGCCGGGAGGAGGAAGCGTCTCGGCGTTTGCGGGGGCCCTGGCGGCGGCCCTGGGGCAGATGGTTGCGGGGCTTTCGCGGAAAAAGAAATCGCAAGCCGGATTTGCCGATCAGCTCTCGGCAGCGCTGGACGAAATGCGGAGAATTGCCGATGAACTTGCCGAGGCCATCGACCGCGACGCGGCTTCCTACGACGCAGTAATGGCGGCGTTCAAATTATCACAAGGGGACGCTAAGGAAACGCGGCAGCGCGAGGAAGCGATACAGAAAGCGACGAAAGGCGCGTCGGAGGTGCCGTTACAGGTGGCCGAGCGCACCGTTGCGCTTTTCGAACACCTCGGACAACTGGATGCTATCGTTGCCGCATCCATGAGGTCAGACTTACAAGTAGCACGGCTGATGGCCGAAGCGGGCGCACGCGGAGCACTGGCCAACGTGGAGATCAACCTCGAGGGCTTGACGGACGCTTCGTATGTCGCGTCAACGCGCATGAAGATCGCAGCACTGCTGGAGCGTCTGGACAATGCAGCCCGCGCGACAAGGGCGTAAACTACGAGTTTTCCCCCTGCCCCATTCGAAAGGAGCACAAGATGAGATTGACCATGAATTCAGGTGTGACACCGACCAGGCGGGGGGCAGCGATTCGCAGACTCGTAGCTGCCGGCATTCTGGTGGCGATGTCCCTGGCGATGCCGAAACCCGCGCGGGCCGGCCGCCTTGGCGCGGACATCATCGCCCTCTTCCCCAAGGAGATTGGAGAATTTGCCTACGCCGACCTGAAAAAAGCGCGCACTCTGAAATGGTTTCCGCAATTGCAGGAACAGATGCTCCCTGACCGCTTCCGGCAATTCGAAAAATTCCTGGCTTCGGCGGGAGTCGATCCGAATTCGCAAGTCGATGAACTTGCATGGGGGCTGGTAGCAGAGGGGTTGAGTACAAAAACCGAAGGCACAGGCTCGACGGACGTTCCCACGGGAGAAGAAATCGTCGGCGTGGCGCTCGGGACTTACAATCCGAATTCGACGGAAGCTTTCTTCAAACAGCAAAAGCTTGCCACCTTCAAAGCGCGGGGTTACACGCTCTATGCGTTCGGAACCGGTTCGGGGGCGAACGATCTGTTCTTCTTTTTCATCGATTCGAACACCGCGGCGTTTGGCCATCGCGCCGTCCTCGAAAAGATGATCGAGGTGCGCTTTGGCGGTGAGGAAGGACTGCTGCGCAACGACAGACTCTACCCGCTGATCAACGAAGCGAACGGCAGCGGCGTGGTCTGGGCGGTGCTGAATCCCGCCTACACGCGCTTGGCGATGCAACAACTGGCGCCGGAAGTAGGACAGTTCCCCGAAGCGGCGAAACTCGTCGCACGAATGCAAAACATGATTATCAACGTGGACGCGAGCAGCGGCATCGAAGGAAAGTTCCAGGCGGTATGCGGATCGACCGACGATGCGAACACGCTTGGCCAGTTGCTGCAGGCGGGGTTCCTCTACAAACGGTATCAAGCGCAAAAGGACAATCCGGATCTGGCGCAATTGCTCGATCAGGCGCGTGTGACGCCCGCGGGCGATCGCGTGACGTTGCGGATGTCCCTCAGCGACGACCAGATGACGTCGCTCATTCGCAAAAACACGTTCGCACTAAAGATGTAAGGCTCTGAAAATAATAAGGCGCAAGAGAAAGGGGCCAGGCAGTCGCGCTGTCTGGTTTTTTTTCGTTTCGAACAGCGCTTAAATGCCGGGAGTGACCTGGCCGATATACTTCGTCAGGCGAGTGACGGCTTCTCCGCCGTGCGTTTCATACTGGACGCGGTCGAAACCGGCTAAAACGACCTGGATGGATCCCCTGCCGCCAACCTGCGCGGCAAACCCTGCGATGGTATCGAGGCCAACTGTTGGAGAGTCTTCGTCTTGATAGGACAGAGCGACTTCCATGCGATCGGAAAAGCGCGTGAATCTGATTTGCAGTTGAGGTTGATCTACCGGCAGATGTTCGAAAGCTTCCGAGCAAGCGGCGACGACGGCGGATTGCAATCGAGCGATGGCGTCGTTCTGGAGTCCCGCGGCATCAGCGAGATAGCGGACCACGCCTCCGGCTGCGGCCGCCAGGCGCGCGTCGGCCTCGATGTGCAGGAGGAGGCTTTTGAGTTCAGCGGCCACGGCTGGTGGCCAGAGAGACTTCGCAAGCTTCCCGGCAGTCGGGGCAATAGTAGAGACCGTCGGAGCAAAGGCGCACGTTTACCTGCCCCTTGCAGATAGTGCAGTACTTTTCACAGGCGCAGCGATCTTCCGGCAAATCACATTGCACGCAAACGGTCGGACCTTGCATAAGGGCCTCTCCGCAAAACTCTACCTGAGCATGGGAGGATGCGGCAAGTCGAAGGTGAGTGAAGTGCGCTAGTCGCTCAACTCCTATTTGGGATACGCCTCAGCTTCCGATTATCCGAACACCCAAGCGCACCTGCCGCTATGAATTGCGGCCTGGCGCAGCGCGTTGCTAAATGTCGCCGCTATGTTCAACGTTTAATACGATTTTCCCTTGCGCGTGTCATTTCTCCAGATAACGGAGAGCTTCAGCTGCGTCGCTCAACGGGTAACGTCGATCGATGATGGGTACAACTTTTTCGGTTTCAAGAAGATTTTTCAGAAAAACTAAATCCTTCTGGTTTATATTCGCTATAAAAAAACATGTCTTCTTGCTTCCAATCCGTGACAGTAACGGCGCCAGTAACATAGCTTGGAAAATTTGAGGCAAACCACCTCCGACGATGACATAAATTCCGTCCTGACTCAGCGCACGCCTGTAATCGAAGATCGAATGATGGGCATTCGCACCCATGATCAGATCGTAACGCTGCCCGCTCTGCGTGAAATCTTCTCGAGTGTAATCAATGACATGGTCGGCGCCAATCGATCGCGCCGTGTCCACATTCCTCGTGCTGCACACGGCAGTGACCTCAGCCCCGAACGATTTGGCAATCTGGACCGCAAATGTACCTACGCCACCAGACGCGCCATCAACCAGAACCTTATGGCCTGGCTGGATGCGCCCCTTATCACGAAGACCCTGAAGGGCGGTGATTGCCGCGATTGGTACGGCTGCTGCGTCCTCAAATGAACTGTTGGCTGGCATCAGCGCCAACTTATCTTCAATAGCGCACGCATACTCGGCAAACCCTCCCCCTGCGAAACCTGTTACGCCGAACACCTCGTCACCTGGCTGAAACTGCTTTACGTGTGCGCCAATCGCTTCCACTCTCCCTGCGATATCACAGCCCAGGACCTGGTGTTTTGGAGTGCGCTGCCCCGGGATGAGGCGGATCAACGGTGCACCTCTCAAGTGGAACAAGTCCAGTGGATTTACCGATGCGGCGTAAAGCTTTATCAAGACCTCATTGTCCTTGGGCGCAGGTTTTTCTACCTCCGTGAACCGCAGCACATCCGGTGGTCCGTAATGTGTGCGTACAATTGCTTTCATAAAGTGCTCTCCAAGAGTGCTTCCGTCGGACGAGACGATTCCGGGCCTATAGAGTTATGGGCAGACACTACGCCTCGCTATCCGAGTAGTCCAGCGTGCGCAAGACTGTCTCCTGAATTGACTTATGGGCCATTTTTCGGGGAGCCGCAGCGAATAGGCACAAAGCCCTGATTAACGCTTGTGAATCGGAAGTTGACCTGCCACCTCATGGCGGCCGCCAGCACTCTTGGAATGCCATTGTGGGAATTTCATTTCATATTTCGGGTAGCCTATAGGAGTACTAGAACTTCACCTATAGGAGTACTGAAACGTTTGGACCGGACACATTACCCAACCGCTTGCGAACCTTACACTTAGGATCGTTCTCTTCAGATTGCAAAACACACTTCCGGCCTACTAACTTGAGGAGGCTAGGAGAACAACCGAGGAGGCTGACCGGGCCCGGAATGCAGCGAAGGGTCATGGACTGGATTCGCCAAACAGCGGACAGTTCGGCGGCTAATACCCTGTATCTTAGAGACTTAGAGTTAATTCGGAAGAGGCTCAAGTGTCACATGACAAATGACCCTCGGGGGGCCTTTTTTGGAGTCGCCGGGAGGATTGGCTCCGGCCGCTTAGGTGCGCACGCCAAGGGAAAGATTCACGCGACCTCAGCTTCCCTCCTGGTCATCCCACCCCTGGTCCTAAAGAGCATTGGCATCCCTTTTGCACAAAAAAGGGGCAGGGGGTATGGATGGATACGCCTAGCGAGCATCGCTCTTGTATTCCCCGTTGCAGGCTTCCTGTACCGATGGAGCTCGATTCGGTGGGGCTGTGCGTCCACCACTTCACATGGAGCGTCGAGGAGGCGTGCGCTGAGATGCACCGCCAAGTTGCGTTGCGCAAGGCGACCGTTGAGCGCCGTGTGGAGATGGCCACCTACGTAAGCGAATGCGCCTTGCTCCTCGCCCGCGTCAGCAGCAATCTGTGTTTATCGGACGACCTTAAAAGACGCATTCTCTGCACTTTCCTATCGCTGATGAATCTAAGAGAAAACTTAGAGCGTGCCCCAGGCGGACACGCCCCCGAACTACGGGTTTTTGCACCGGGACTATTCCCGACCCCTGCCGTTATGCCTGATTGGCTCAACTCGGAATCGAATGCCAGCGTGCGTTCTCAAGTGTGAAGGCTGTGGCAGAGTTGGGTCCTTCCTGATCCACGAAGGCGAACCGCCGGAAGCCCGAAAGAAACAACCCATTCGGCGGCACTGTCCCACTTGCCACAGAACCACCGGCTGGGCTATCGCGTTGCCGGAGCGGCGCGACGGTCACGACCGCCGAAGCGGCATAGACCGGAGAGCAACAGAACAGGAATCGAGACACTAGCCGCAGCGCGCATACAGTCCAGCCCGTTTACCCTGATCAACACCCCACTTAGCGGCCTGACTCCTGATTACGCGGAAGTTGACCTCCCACCTCATGGCCTCGTGGCGGGTTCTTTGACCCGTTCGAGAGCGCGTGCTAGTATCGATTTCTGCTTGAGCCATTGGAATGGAATCCGCCGCAACTCCTCACAAGAGCGAGCTTCGTAAGACGCCGCTGAATGCAATGCACCGCCGCCTTGGCGCAAAGATGGTCAATTTCGGCGGATGGGATATGCCAGTCGAATATCCATCGAGCGGCGGACTGATCGCGGAACACAAGGCGGTCCGCGCAAGTGTCGGCGTTTTCGACGTCAGCCACATGGGGGACATTCGAATCCGCAGCGGCCGGAGGCCCGGCGGGGCGCTGGCGGCGGTGCAGCACATCAGCATGAACGATGCGTCGAAACTGGCCGTAGGCCAGGGGCACTATTCGGCCATGCTCTATCCGGAAGGCACGTTTGTGGATGACGTGATCGTGCACCGGCTGGGCGAAGATGATTTTTTGCTGGTGATCAACGCCGGGACGCGAGAGAAAGACATCAACTGGGTGCGCGAGAATGCCAAAAGTTTCGATTGCGTGGTCGAGGACTTGAGCGACGCCTACACGCAATTGGCGATTCAAGGACCGCGGGCCGTCGATCTCCTGCGAAAATTAACTGACGTGGAGTTGAACGGCATCAAGAATTACTGGTTCACGCATGGAACGGTCTGCGGTTTGAAAAACACACTGATCGCGCGCACGGGATACACAGGCGAGGATGGTTTTGAGATTTATGTGCCCTCCGATGTGGCGACCAGTGAGAATGTCTGGAATCAGGTGATGGAAGCGGGGCGCGAATTCGCCGCCGTTCCCTGCGGCCTGGGGTGCCGGAATACGCTGCGGCTGGAATCAAAGATGGCGCTGTACGGGCACGAGATCAGCGACAAGATCAATGTGTGGGAAGCCGGGCTGGATCGCTACTGCAAGATGGAAAAAGGCGATTTCGTGGGACGCGCGGCGCTGGAGCAGGCGAGAGCGGCGGGATTGCGGCGCACGCTGGTAGGGATCGAGATGGTGGACCGCGGAATTGCGCGCGACGAATATTGCTGCTGCAATCAAGCAGGCGATGCCATCGGCGTGGTGACGAGCGGCTCGCCTTCGCCGACGCTGCGAAAAAACATTGCGCTGGCTTATGTGCCGCCGGCGTATTCTGCGGTGGGCACGGTTTTGTACGTGGAGATTCGAGGGCAGAAGTGCAAGGCGCAGGTGGCCCCGACGCCGTTCTACAAGCGGCCGAAGAAGGCAGCGGCGCCGCGCGAATCCTGATCGGACGCAAAAGAATCCAAGGAGTGACATGATGGCCTATCCGAAGAATTACCGCTATACCAAAGAACATGAGTGGATCAACGTGGAGGGCGGACTCGCAACGATCGGGATCACTGACTACGCGCAACATGAACTGGGCGACGTGGTCTTCGTCGAGCTGCCCAAGCCCGGAGCGAAAATCGAAACGGGAAAGTCTTTTGGCACGGTGGAGTCGGTAAAGGCGGTCAGCGAGATTTACGCGCCGGTTGCGGGAGAAGTGATCGAAGCCAATGGCGAACTTCAGAATACGCCCGAGAAAATCAATAGCGATCCGCACGGCGCGGCGTGGCTGATCAAAGTGCGCCTGACGAACGCCGCTGAGCTCAGCGGGCTGATGGACGCGGCTGCCTACGAGGCCTACATCGCGGCCAAAGGTAAGGAAGCCTCGGCCTGATGCGCTACCTCCCGAAGAGCCCCGCCGAGCGGCAGGAGATGCTCGCCGCCGTCGGCGCAAAATCGATCGACGAACTGTTTTCCAGCATTCCCGAACGTTTTCGCTTGCGCGAAGCGTTGAACATCCCCGGACCATATTCGGAAGCCGAGGTCATCCAGTATTTCAAAGACCGCGCGGCGGAGAATTCGAACGGGTACACGAGTTTTCTCGGCGCAGGCGTCTACAATCATCTGCGCTCCGTGGTGACGGACGCTATCATCCAGCGCGGAGAGTTCCTCACCTCCTACACGCCCTATCAGGCGGAAATCACGCAGGGCACACTGCAGTCAATTTTCGAGTTTCAGACGCTGATGTGCCAGCTCACGGGGCAGGAAGTGGCAAACGCGTCGATGTACGACGGCTCGACGGCTACCACGGAAGCCGTGCTGATGGCGGAGCGCCTGACGAGCCGGCGGCGCGTGCTGGTGGCGCGATCCGTGCATCCGGAGTACCGCGACGTGCTGAAGACCTACGCGAAAAATTCAGGTTTGCGCGTGGAGGAGATTCCGTTTACAACGAGCGGAACGGTGGATGCAAGAGCGTTGCAGGCAACCCTGAAAGATGACATCGCGGCAGTCGTCGTGCAATCGCCGAACTTTTTCGGAGTGATCGAATCGTATGCGACGCTGGCGGATTTTACGCACGCGGCTGGTGCGATGTTTGTAGTCGCGATTGCGGAAGGTGTATCCCTCGGGCTGGTCAAGCCGCCTGCGGAAGCGGACATCGTGGCGATGGAAGGCCAGAGTTTCGGGCTGCCGCCGAGTTACGGCGGGCCTTTCGCGGGCGTGATTGCTTCACGGGATAAGTTTGTGCGGCAAATGCCTGGGCGGCTCGCGGGACAAACGACGGATTCCGAGGGCCAGCGTGGATTCGTGCTGACGCTCGCAACACGCGAGCAGCACATCCGCCGCGAGAAGGCCACTTCGAACATTTGCACCAACCAGGCGCTCTGCGCGCTGGCCGCCACGGTCCACCTGACACTGCTCGGCAAAGAAGGTTTACGCGAGATGGCCGAACAGAACTTGTCGAAGGCGCAGTTCGCGCTTTCGGAATTGCTGAAGATTCCCGGCGTCCGGCGCACCTTTGACGCGCCGTTCTTCAACGAGTTCACGATCGAGCTTCCGCGCTCGGTGAAGCTACTCAATGGGCAGCTCTTGCGCGAGAAAATCATCGGACCGCTTGCGCTAGGCACGGCTTATCCGGAATTGACCAAGCGCGCGCTGGTGTGCGTCACGGAAACAACGACGCGCGCAGAGATCGAACGGTTTGCCGGGGCGCTGAAGAGCGCACTGCAGAGACCCATTTAAGGGAACGTATCCTTGTCGTGGCGCAGCATGCTGCGCCACGAAAAAGTAAAATGGCCCGCCGCAGACGGTGGACACAACGCGGGCAAGCGCAGGCTAAATCACGGAAATGAACACAAAAATCAAGAAAGCATCGCGCCACACCAACCAGAACGAAGGGCTGATCTTTGAGAAATCCTCGCCGGGAAAGCGCGCGTTCGAATTGCCGCCGTTGGATGTGCCTGCCGCCGATCCCGCCAAGGCTCTCGGCGCGAATCACCGGCGCGCGGGCATCGAAGGTTTTCCCGAAGTGAGCGAGATCGAAGTTCTTCGCCACTTCACGCGCCTTTCGACGTGGAACTACGCCATCGACCTGGGCATGTATCCGCTCGGCTCCTGCACGATGAAGTACAACCCGCGCGTAAATGAATTCGTGGCCCGGCTCGATGGCATTGCCACGGAGCATCCCTATCAACCGCAGGAGCTTTCGCAAGGCTGCCTCAAGATTCTGCGGCTGCTCGAAAAGTGCCTGCTGGAAATCACCGGCATGGATGCTATCACGCTCCAGCCGGCAGCCGGGGCGCATGGCGAGATGACCGGCCTGCTGCTGATTCGCGCATATCTTGAGAAGCAAGGGAATCCGCGGAAAAAGGTACTGATTCCAGACTCCGCGCACGGAACGAATCCGGCAACGGCGGTGATCGCGGGCTACGAAGTGGAAAACATCAAGTCCGAATCGCACGGACAGATTGACGTTGATAAGCTCCGCGACCTGGTGACCGGAGACGTTGCCGCGCTGATGATCACCAATCCATCGACGCTGGGAATTTTTGAGCAGCGGATTCCAGAGATCGCGGAAATCCTGCACGCCAAAGGCGCGCTGCTGTATATGGACGGCGCGAACATGAACGCGCTCACGGGAGTGACGCGGCCGGGCGACCTTGGCGTTGATGTGATGCACTTGAACCTGCACAAGACGTTTTCCACCCCGCACGGCGGCGGAGGCCCCGGCGCAGGTCCGGTGGCGATGAAGAAAATGCTTGAGCCTTTCCGGCCAGTGCCAATTCTGGTGGAAAAAGAAGGCGGGCGGCTGGCGCTGGAACCGGTGCGTCCGGATTCCATCGGCAGAGTGAAAGCATTCGCCGGCAATTTTGGCGTGCTGGTTCGCGCGCTGGCGTACATTCTCGCCTACGGCCCGGGAGTGCGGCAAGCCACGGAAGACGCCGTTCTGAACGCGAATTACATTCGAAAGCACCTTGAGGACGTATACGAATTGCCCTATTCCCTGCCCTCGATGCACGAAGTGGTGTTCAGCGACGCCATTCAAAAGAAAAGCGGCGTGAACACCATGGACATCGCAAAACGATTGATCGACTACGGCTTTCATCCCTACACCACGGCGTTTCCGCTGATTGTGGCAGGAGCGATGATGATCGAGCCGACAGAATCCGAATCCAAGAAGGAATGCGACCTTTTTATCGATGCGATGAAAGCCATCGCGGAAGAAGCCGCGACGAAGCCGGAAATTGTGAAGACCGCGCCGCACACCACGCGCGTCCGCCGCCTCGACGAAGTCGGCGCCGCTCGCAAACCAATTTTGCGCTGGAAGCCGGCTGCCCCACGCAGCGAAGCCGCGGACTGAGCGAAGAGGACAACGGTTTAAGGGATGCAACAGCCCGAGATTCCCTTCAAGGCACACGTCCACTTCGCTGCGCGGTCATCCTGCTTGCTACTTGCTAGAATCTGCATAGACCTTTTCTTCGCTGGACCGAAAACCGCATGATATCCGCCGTCGAAGCCTGGCTTCCGAAATCAATAATCTTGCTGCGCGACTACGATCGCCACAAATTTGTGTCTGACCTCATCGCCGGCGTGACCGTAGGCCTCGTCGCCCTGCCGCTGGCGATGGCGTTTGCCATCGCATCCGGTCTCTCGCCCCAAGCGGGACTGTATTGCGCGATTGTGACAGGCTTTCTCATCTCCGCGCTGGGCGGATCTAAAACACAGATTGGCGGACCCACGGGCGCATTCGTTGTAGTTGTGGCGGGCATTGTCGCCAAGCACGGGATCGACGGCCTGTTTATGTGCACGATGATGGCGGGGGTGCTCCTCGTGCTGCTGGGTGTAACTGGCATGGGCGCAATGGTGAAATACTTTCCCCGGCCGGTCGTCGTCGGCTTCACCAACGGCATCGCCATCCTCATCGCCAGCACGCAGATTCGCGACTTCTTCGGTTTGAAGATGGATCACGTCCCTGGTGATTTCTTTCACCGCATGATGGCCTTTGGGCAGGCGTGGAATACTTTTTCAGTACCGGCAACGGCCGTGTCTATCCTTTCGATTGCGACGATGGTTTACTGCCTGAAGTACGCCCGGAAAATCCCGGGCGCCATCCTGGTCACGTTCGGCGCGACCGCTGCCGTCCTGTTTCTGCATCTTCCTGTAGAAACTATCGGCACGCGCTTTGGGGGAATTCCCAGCGGCCTGCCGAAATTGGCTTTTCCGCATTTCCACTACGACATCTTTCGGCAACTCTTGTCATCGGCTTTCACCGTGGCGATGCTGGGCGCCATCGAGTCGCTCATGTCCGCGGTCGTCTCCGATCGTATGAGCAACGACAAGCACAATCCAAACATGGAACTGATTGGCCAAGGCGTCGCGAATATCGTATCACCATTGTTCGGCGGGCTCCCCGCCACGGGAGCCATTGCCCGCACGGCCACCAACGTCCGCGCCGGCGCGAAGACGCCCGTTGCAGGGATCATTCACGCGTTGACGCTGTTGGCGATCGTTCTGTTTGCTGCGCCGCTGGTGAAAAACGTCCCTCTCGCGGCCTTGGCCGCGATTCTGATGATTGTGGCGTACAACATGGGCGATTGGGAGGAGATCCCGGAGATTTTGAAGCTGAGCAAGGCAGACATCGCGGTGTGGCTGCTGACGCTGACATTGACCGTCGTGACTGATCTGACGTTTGCTGTGGAAGTGGGCATGGTCCTGGCGGCTCTGACGTTTATTCGCAAGGTTTCGAGAACTACCACGGTGAGTCCCGTCACAAAAGACTATGTCGAAGACAGTCGCGTGCACGTCCTTCAGGGAAAAGACATCCCCGACTATGCGATTGTTTACCGGATTCACGGACCGTTTCTTTTCGGAGCCACCGACAAGTTTTCCGACATCCTCCATTCCATCGACACCCTGCCACCCATTGTTATCCTGCGCTTGCGAAATATGACCGCGATCGATGCTACCGGACTCGGCGCTATCCGCGACCTGGCGGACTCCCTGCAAGCTTCGGGGCGCTCCCTGCTTTTGTGCGGCGCCCGCGAACAACCCTCGCAATTGATGAAGCAGTCCGATTTCGAAAGGCACGTCGGCGAGGAGAATATCTGCGCGAGCATTACGGAAGCCCTGCAACGCGCCGCGGAGGTCTATCGGATGCGCCAAGCCGATCACAACGCGGGACTTCAGACGCAAAACAAGTGAACGGGGAAGAAATTCCCGATGCACCAGGTTCGGTATTGCCAGTACTTAGTCACTGATATCTGAATTTTTTCTTTGCGCATTTTCTTCTCGTTTCACGCAACCGACATCTTCCTTTCTCCTTGCGGTAACACGCCGTGCCTACTCTCTACGCCGGGACGTTCGTTTCCACTCGCTTTCCAGCAAAAAGGAGATTTCCTTGAAACAAAGATTACTAGCAGTTGCCCTGTCGGCCGGGCTGATCGGCGCCACAATTCCGGCTCCGGCGCGCGCCAACGATGGGCTCGGCGGAGGACACAAAATCAAGCATGTTCTATTGATCAGCGTGGACGGATTGCACGCCCTCGACGTGGCGCGCTACGTCGAAAGCCACCCCAACTCTGCCCTAGCCGAGCTCTCCGGTCATGGCATCACCTACTCTAACGCACGGACGCCTGCAAACTCGGATTCCTTTCCGGGTCTCTTGGCTTTGGTGACCGGTGGCTCACCAGCCAGCCACGGGCTGTTCTATGACGTCAGCTACAATCGCGGCATTTTCGACCCGACGAACACGACTTGCTCGGGGCAACCGGGTAACATGCAGGTGTTTGACGAAAGCATTGACAAGTACACAGGTAATCCGCCCGTTTCGCTGAATGTCATTGATCCAACTGCCCTGCCCCGGCATATCAACTCACAGGGTCAGTGCGTCCCGCTGTATCCGCACGATGCGATCAGGAGCAACACCATCTTCGAAGTCGTTAAGGCCCAAGGCGGCCACACCGCCTGGGCGGACAAGCATCCCGCCTATGACCTGGTGAACGATCCTTCCGGCAAGGGCGTGGATGATCTATACACGCCGGAGCTCACCAACGTCGGCGGACTCGACAACACGGTGAGCGTCGTTTGCACCGTGAACAATGACGCTCTGAAAGCTCAAGGGATCCTGAACGAAATCAAGGGACTGAACCACGATGGAGCACCTGGACCTAGCGTGCCGCAGTGTTCGGGATGAATTTCCAAGCCGTCCGCGTAGGGCAGAAGCTGGAAAAAGACAATTCCGATGACAGTTGCCTGGCGGACACACTCTTTAACGGGCAGCCGGGAGGATACGCGGATGGCGCGGGCACTCCGACCGCTGTCCTCGCCTACGGGCTGCAGAAAACCGACGCGGCGCTGGGCAGCATGATCCTGGCGCTCAAAGCTCAGCGCATCTACGATTCGACCCTCTTCATCGTCAGCGCCAAACACGGCCAGTCACCGATCAATCCCGTGAAAACCAATAAGCCGGGCCACTTCGCGGACTTGGTTGCGGCTCTTGCGATCAAGCAGGGCGCCACTGCCGATCCAGGGGCCGTCGCCAACGCCAACAACTGCAGCACCGGCCCGTGCGGCTTCGTTCAGGACGACGATATGGCGCTCATCTGGCTGCAGGACCAGACCCAGACAGCTGCGGTTGCCTCCTACTTGAACGCCAATGCCGGAGCACTCTTCATCGATGAGGTGATGGCCGGAGCCTAGATCAATCTCAAATTCAATAGCCCGCTGACCGACAACGCCACGCCCGACGTCCTGGTGCAGCCGATTTACGGCACCATTTACACCGGGTCGTCTAAGAAGAACGCCGAGCATGGCGGCTTTACCTTCGGTGACACGAACGTCGGCCTGATCGTCTCAAATCCCGATCTACATTCCCGCGTGGTCAAGACTCCAGTGGCCACCTCCCAGGCCGCACCATCGATCCTGAAGGCGCTTGGGATCGACCCCAGCGAACTCCAGTCCGTACGCCAGGAAGGCACCCAAGTTCTGCCGTTCCTCTTCATCTCTGAGGGTGGCAACAGCGGGAGCTAGCCGCCGACTCCCATACGACCCAAGACAAAAGGGCGTCCCGACCCGCTCGGGACGCCCTTTTCTTATTTCTGAATTTTTTGTGCGTTTCTTTTCTTCTCTCCTCTGCGTCCTCAGCGTCTCTCTGTTGATTGCTCTTTCTATCTTTTGAACCGCACCGTGTCCAGGATCGACGAAAACGTCTTGTCGTAATTGTCGTAGGCGGATTGCGGAGCGAGGCAGACGAAATAGACCAGACCCTCCGGACGCAGAACGGTGACGAGCCAATCCGTTTCCTGGCCGCCGGCGGGTGAAACATTGCTTAGAAAGGTCGAAATCCCAGGCTGCCCGTTGAGGCGCAAACGCTCGCTTTGCCGCGTGATTTTCATGCTCGGATTCGACTTTTGAAGGTCCTGAATCACCTGGCTCGTCGCACTATTCAGCACTTTCCCATCGTTGGCATCGCCCTTGGCCTGCGCCACGCCGATGATAAGCCCATACGCGAGGGTGCTATGGCCGCCGCCGTCATCCAAGACCCCGCCTTCGGGAGCAAAGGAAACTCCGCCTCCGTTGCCCTCGGGATACTTCTTCCAATTGTCCGGGTACTTGAGCGAATACGAACTCGCCTGATACTCCAAGAAGCTGCGGGAAGGCGGCGCGGGGGCAACGACGGCGCCAGGCGTTCCAGGGGCCGGCTTTTTCACCACCGGCAGGGCCAGGACTTCTCGCTTGATGGCTTCGAATTCAGCGGAGTCCCTCTTGGCGTTTGGTGGAACGCCACCAAGTTTCTCCACTTCTTCATCGACGCGCCCGACGCGATGCTCCGGATTCGGGTGGTCGGAGAAAAACTCCGGAGGATTCTTCCCCTTCGTTTCTTCTTCGAGCTTCTCGAAAAATTGCGCCAAGGCGCGCGGGTCGTAGCCCGCATCGTAGAGGATCTGAGTGCCCATCACGTCGGCTTGCGATTCAGCCGTTCGCGAATAGCGCAGGAGCACGCCGCCGGCCGTGAAACTGCCCAGTTCCGTCAGGAGCGCGCCACCGGTGGTGTCTCCAAAAACTGCGCCGAAGATTCCCAGACCCGTTTCGGCCAGCATCGCCTTGGTTGCCTGGTTGGTGCCATGGCGCAGAGCGACATGCGACAACTCGTGCGCGATCACTCCAGCGAGCTGCGCCTCATTGTCCGCTGCTTCGATCGCGCCGCGGTTCACAAACACATATCCGCCGGGCAAAGCAAAAGCATTGATGGCTTTGTCGTTCACGCAATGAAATTCGAAGGGATACTGCACGCCACCTGTGGGCAGCTTTTGCGCCAGTCGCGTCCCAAGTTGCGTCAGGTAAGCATCAACCTTCGGAGCGTTGCAAGGCGGCAACAGCTTTTCTGCATCCGTGGCTGCTCGCTTGCCGAGGTTTATGTCGTCTTGCGGAGAAAACTTGTTCCAACCCTGTTTGAGTTGCGTACGCTGCGCCGGCGCGTCAGGAACTAAAAGCAAGGACAGGCCCAGGAAGAAGCCAGCCGCCAAGCCGCGATGCGCTCGGCACGCCCGGAGCCCCCAACCATCGTTTCCGCTGAGAGTTTCCCATTTCAACCCGGGGATGCTCACGATGACCTCCCCAAAGCCCAGTGAGTTAGGACGGCATTCCTCTGTTCAAGGTTACTGTAGCACCCGGTGGGGATGAAAAGAAAAAGCCCGGGCGGCTGGCCACCCGGGCGGAATCAGAGAGAAAAGAAAATTGTTTTAACGAGCCATGCGCGGCGTGGGCTCCGGCGAAAGTGTCACGCCGGGCGCATCCGCAGACTTGCCGTTCTTTGCGGGAGCGCTACGCGCGGGAGTAACAGGCTCCGCCTTGCGCGCTGGGATCACCAGATTCTCACCCTCGCGGACGAAGGTCAGGCAGTCCTGCTCCTTGTTCCAATCGATGCACACGAGGTCGCCGAGGTGAACCTGCTCGGTCGCCAGTAAATTCGCAAGAGGGTACACGACATGGCGTTCGATGGAGCGCTTGAGGTGCCGCGCACCGTAGCGCTGGTCCGTGCCTTCCTGCAAGAGGAAGTCGCGGCCGGCATCGGTTACCCGGAACAGGAACTGCCCCTTGGCGGTTTCCAGAACGCGCTGCTGCACCTGGCCCAGCTCGATTTCGAGGACTTTCTCGAGCTGCTCGCGCCTCAGCGGATGAAACACCACCACTTTGTCGAGGCGGTTCATGAATTCCGGCGAAAACTTGCGGCGCGCCGCTTCCACGGCCGTGCGTTCGACCTTTTCATCGAAACCGGCAGCAGGGATGTCCTTCGGCTGAACGAAGCCCATGCCGCCCTGCATGAGTTCAGCAATTTCTCCTCCGCCGAGGTTGGAGGTCAGGAAAATGACTGTCTGGGAGAGGTCCACGCGGCGGTTGTCGCCCAGCGTGAGCGTGGCCTTATCCAGCATCCCAAGGAGCAATTGCCACAGGGCGTCGCTGGCCTTTTCGATCTCGTCGAAGAGCAGAAAGCTAAGCTTCAGTTTTTCGGTATGGCTTGCCGCCAAGGCTTCCTGGGTGATTAACGGATGGGTTTCGCGGTGGCCCAAATAGCCCGGAGGTGAGCCAATCAGCTTGGCAATTTCGTGCGAGTGCTGGAACTCCGCGCAATCGACCTTGATCACCGTTCGAGCATCTCCAAATAGGATTTCCGCAGCCGCTTCCACGATGCGCGTCTTTCCCGAACCGGTCGGACCGAGAAACAGCAGGTTGCCTACCGGACGGCCGGGTGAGTTTAATCCAGCGCAAAACACCTGGAACATGTCAACGAGGGACTGCACACCCTCTTCCTGTCCAACGATCTTTGCGCGCAAGGAAGAGTGAAAATCACACGTGTCATTGCTTCGGATGGTCGGATCCAGTTGATGGCGGACGGCAGCTTTCATATCATCAACCCTTCTTCGCGTCTAGTTTCCTGAACGCGTTGCGCGTCTCACTTTTGCGCCACCATGAGCCAGTGCATGGGGAATGCCAATCTCTTCCACATTTCGGGGGATCGGAAAATGGTGCAAACTCAACAACATACAAGCTTTGCAGTTCCGGAAATTGTCTCAGGCCGTGAGACGGTGTTTCATTTGCGCAAAAAGGGAAAGAGTTGAAACAGTTTGCATCAGCGGACTGACGACTTGTGTCAGGGCTTGCGACAAAAAAGGGCGCATCTTTCGACCCGCCCAAAGCCATAATTAAAGTGCTGCTTTAAGTATTCGAGCGTTCCTGCTTCTTGCGTCCTTGCGGAGACGCCGCAGGGCCCGCGGCCGGCTGCGCCGCACGCGACTTCCTCTCTTCAATTGCGGCTTCCCTCGGGGTTTCGGCAGACTTCCCGTCCACCGCTTCGGCAGCGCCAGCGCCAGCGCCCACGGCCCGTTGCGAGGCGGCCTGTACGAGCGCGCCCTCGCCTTCGCGTACAAACGTGAGCCCGTCGTGGCTCTCATCCCAATCGATGCGCACCAGGTCGCCCAGGTTGACTTGATCGGTGGCCAGCAGATTCGCCAGCGGATAGACGACATGCCGCTCTATGGCGCGCTTCAGGTGCCGGGCGCCGTAACGCTGGTCGGTGCCCTCCCGAAGCAGGAAGTCGCGGCCAGCCTCGGTCACGCGAAAGAGAAACTGCCCCTTGGCGGTGTCCAGGACGCGCTGCTGCACCTGACCCAGCTCGATATCGAGCACTTCCTGAAGCTGCTCGCGCTTCAGCGGGTGGAATACCACCACCTTGTCGAGGCGGTTCATGAATTCCGGTGAGAACTTCCGCCGCGCCGCTTCCACCGCCATGCGTTCCACTTTCTCGTTAAGACCAGCGACCGGCGTGTCTGTCGGCTGGATGAAGCCCATGCCCCCTTCCATGAGCTCGGCTATTTCACCACCGCCCAGGTTCGACGTCAGGAAGATCACGGTTTGTGACAAATCCACTTTTCGGTTGTCGCCTAGGGTCAGCGTGGCCTTGTCCAGCATTCCCAGCAGCAACTGCCACAGTGCATCGCTCGCCTTTTCGATCTCGTCGAAGAGCAAGAAACTGAGCTTCAGCTTGTCTGTATGCCCGGCCGACAGGGTTTCCTGCGTAATCAGTGGATGAGTCTCGCGATGCCCCAGATATCCTGGGGGAGAGCCAATCAGCTTGGCAATTTCATGAGAGTGTTGAAATTCCGCGCAATCAATCTTGATCACCGCGCGGGCCTCGCCAAAGAGAATCTCCGCAGCTGCTTCCACGATGCGCGTTTTCCCCGAGCCGGTCGGCCCGAGAAACAGCAGATTCCCTACCGGGCGGCCTGGCGAGTTCAATCCGGCACGAAAGACCTGGTACAGGTCTACTAGCGCATGGACACCCTCTTCCTGTCCAACAATTCTTGCTCGCAGCGCGGCCTGGAAATCGATCGTGTCCGTGCTGCGCTTGTTGGGGTCGAGTGCAAGGCTCTCCGCTTCATCTCGGCTGCGCATGGACATTGAATTGTCGTTCATGACCGCCTCCTAGCGAGCCCGCGAAGGCGGGTTCGCATTGCTGAATCGCCCGCGTCCACGGCCAAACTGGTCGAGCTTGACCTGAATGGTCGACTGCAAGAGCCGCAATTGCACCAGCAGCTCCCGTGACACGGCGGGCGATTCGGAAATTCGGAGGAGCGGCGGAAAGATTTCCGCCAAGTCGAGATTGAGCTCTCGGAGAGAGGAAACCAGCTTTTGGACCGCGGGGGCGTGGGGATTTGCGAGGTCCACTCGCGTACTCAACTGTTCGCGCAGGGCTCTCCAATTGAGCTCCATGAACGGGTGCTTCTTGGAGACTTCGCGAACCACTTCGTCGGTAATTCGCGCGCGATCTCCCAGGCGAGCCAGGTGCAGTTGGCGCACTTTATCGCCGCGGCGCACGTTGTGCACCAGATAGAACAGATTTCCTTTGCGGCGGACAAAAGCCATGACGTCACCCCAAACTCGCGTCATCTCCTGTAGTGTATTTGTATTCCACTACGCTCGTCAATATTAAGATGCATGCTGCTTCAAAAAGTTGCATCCAACCAGTAGCGCGTCCAACGTAGCGGAGACAGCATGCAATTTCTCATCACTTGTTTTGCTGTGTTTCATCGATGTTTCGCATCCTCGTTCCATCACCCCATTTGCACCTCGCCGCCCGCCACTTCTATTAGATGTTTGCTGTTCCCTGCCGCTTCTTGAATTGTCCGCGGCATCCAGCTACTGCGTTAAACCCGGCCGCGGCATTTTTCTCTTGTTCTCGCGTAGAAAGACGCCTACGATGCCGCGCGAGTTGATTCCTATCTCTGCTTGGAGCTTGATTCGAAATGTCCTGGGATCCCGTGTTTCGCTTCGTGCAACAAATTCCCCGCGGCAGGGTTTTAACTTATGGGGCCCTCGCGAAAGCCTTGCGCCTGCCCGGCGGCGCACGCAGCGCCGGCCGCGCCATGGCCGCGACTCCCTCCGGAAAAGGCATTCCCTGGCATCGCGTCGTCGGTGAGCGCGGCAAGATCCTTATCCGCGAGCCGTACGCTTCCCTGCAAAGAAAACTCCTCGCAAGCGAAGGCATCGCCATTCTCGAGTATCGCGTGGACCTGAAACGCCACCTCTGGAAACCGCCAAAAAAGCCCGCACTGAAACACCGAACTACTAAAAAACGCATTCACAAGTGAAGCCGCAGGCGGACTTTTCTCACGTTACAAGCCAGACTCGAATCTGCGGTATGCTATACGCTCTTTTTCTATTGCGCCCCTGAGTGGTGGGGAGCAACGAACATGGTCAATTCCATCCTCCAAGTGGAAAATCTCGTCAAGCGATACGGCGACGTGGAAGCCGTTCGTGGCGTCAGTTTTGCGGTAGAAGAAGGCGAGGTTTTCGGGCTACTCGGGCCAAACGGCGCTGGAAAAACTAGCACCGTTGAGATTCTCGAGGGGTTGCGCACGTTAGATGGCGGCCGCGTCTCCGTTTGCGGACTGGATCCGCAGCGTAACGCCCAGGAACTGAAGCATGAAATCGGTGCCGCGCTGCAATCCACGTCGCTTCCGGACAAACTTCGCGTGATGGAAGCGCTGCGCCTCTTCGCCAGCTTTTACAAGCGGCGGCGCAACCCTGAGGAGCTGCTCAAGCGCTTCGGTTTGGAAGAAAAGCGCAATACCTTTTACAGCCAGCTCTCTGGCGGACAAAAACAACGCCTGGCCCTCGCCATGGCTCTCGTCAACGATCCCAAGGTCCTGTTTTTCGACGAGCCGACCGCCGGGCTCGATCCGCAGGTGCGGCGAGAAATATACGACATCATCGAGGAATTGAGACGCGAGAAAAAAACGATCGTCATGACCACGCACTATATCGAGGAAGCCGAGCGGCTCTGCGATCGCGTGGCGATCGTCGATCACGGAAAAGTGATTGCTCTTGGTACGCCGCGCGATCTGAAAGCGCATTCCGGCGGCACCACGCGCATCGAAGTGCGCCTATCGAAGCCGGAATCCAATGGCACGCTCAAGAACCTCGACGGGGCGACGGACGCGCGCGAGGTCGACGGCACTTACGTAATTCACTCCAAACGCCCGCCTCAAACTATCGTCTCCCTGGTCAAGCATCTCGAAGCCCAGGACAATGAACTCGTCAGCCTGGAAATCGCTTCGCCCTCCCTGGAAGACGTTTTTATCGAAATGACCGGAAGGAGGTTGCGCGATTGACAAACTTCGCCACCTTGACGCGCATGCGCATTCAGCTCACGCTGCGCAATAAGATGTTTTTGTTTTTCAGCGTGATCATGCCTTTCGGTTTTTTCTTTCTCTACGCCGGGGTCTTCGCAAGGGGCATCCCCTTGGTGGTTCGATATTTTCTCGGGCCGGTCATGGCCTTGACTGTAATGGGCAGCTTCTGGGGTCTCAGCGCTGCTCTAGTCACCTTTCGCGAACAGGGCATCTTGCGCCGCTTTCACGTCACCCCCGTCACACCCAGCGACATGCTGGCCTCCAGCATCGTCGCCAATTTTGTCCTCACCTTGCCCACAGTCGTCCTCGAGCTCCTCTTGGCGCGCTTTATTTTTCACGTCACCGATCTTGGCAATCTTTTCTCGGCCTTTCTCCTGATCGCCCTGGGCACCATGTCCTTTGCCTCCCTGGGCCTCGTCGTCGCCAGCGTTACCAATACCATGCAGGAAACTCAGGTCATCAATCAGCTCATTTGGCTCCCCCTGATTTTCCTATCCGGTGCGACGGTTCCGCTTGCCAATCTGCCCCAGGTCGTCAGGCGCGTAGGCCTGTTCCTTCCCGCCACTTACCTTGTCACGGAACTGCAGGATGCTGTCTACTGGTCGGCTGCCCCCTGGAATCGAGACTTTTTGATTGCGGTCGCCTCGCTTGCGGTTTGGACTATCCTTACCTTCTTTTTGTCTGCCCAGCTTTTCCGCTGGGAGCCGGAAGCCAAAATCCCCGGCCGAGCCAAGCTTCTGGTCGCCGCCACCGCGATCCCGTTCCTGCTTCTGGGAATTTGGGAAAACAAATCGAGCCGTACCATTTCGAAGTCGCAAGCCATGTTTGATTCGCTCAATGCGCCTTCCAAACCCGGCTCTTCCTCCGGAAAAACGCCCTGACCTCCAATTTCATTTTTGTGCTTCACTCGCTGCTCTCACTGCATTGCCTCGAGACCACACGCGCCAAATTGGTTCCCAACACGGCGCTTCCACTACGCGAAGCGCATTGACGCTCACCGCCGTCTACCGTATTCTGCGATTTCAAGCGGCACCATGGCGAGTGGCACTACCGAACAGGGAGCATCTATGCCGATTCAGGCGACCGAGAAAATCTGGCACAACGGAAAGTGGATCAACTGGGACGACGCCAAGTTGCACGTCCTTTCGCACGTGGTAAGTTACGGCTCTTCGGTCTTCGAGGGCATCCGCTGTTATGAAACGAAGCAGGGGCCGGCCATCTTCCGTTTGCGCGAACACATGCAGCGGCTGATCAACTCCGCGAAAATTTACCGCATGGAGCTTCCCTTCTCCGTCGACCAATTCGCCGGCACGGCTTGCGAACTGGTGCGCCTGAACAAATTGAATTCCTGTTATGTGAAGCCCATCGTGCTGCGCGGCTACGGCGAAGTGGGAGTGAATCCCCTGAATTCACCGATCGACATCTACATGGCCTGCTGGAGCTGGGGCGCCTATCTTGGCCCGGAAGCTCTTTCAAAAGGCGTCGATGTCGGTGTCAGCTCCTGGACGCGCATCGCCCCAAACACTCTTCCCGCCATGTCCAAGGCCGCGGCGAATTACATGAACTCGCAGCTCATTCGCATGGAAGCCACTTTCAACGGCTATACCGAAGGCATCGCTCTGGATTCTCAAGGCCACGTCAGTGAAGGCTCGGGCATGAATGTGTTCCTCGTTCACGACGGCGTGCTTTACACTCCGCCCCTGGCCACCAGTATTTTGCCGGGCATCACGCGGGACGCCGTCACGAAGCTGGCGGAAGACCTGCGCATTCCCGTCAAGGAACACGTAATTCCGCGCGAGATGCTCTACATCGCTGACGAAGTCTTCTTTGTCGGCACCGCCGTCGAAATCACTCCCATCCGCTCCGTCGATCACATCCAGGTCGGCAAGGGTGTGGCAGGACCGATTACACTCACTTTACAGGCGGAATTCTTCGCCATCACCAGCGGCAGCAAGCCCGATCGCCACAACTGGCTCACATCGGTAAACGCTCCCGTCGGCGCCGCCACGCGCTAGTCAGATCGCGTTCGAATCAGAGGAACGCCCCATTTCTCTGATTTCTCTTTTCCATCCTACTGTTAACTGTCGACTTTCAACTCGGCGCAGATATGACCATGGTATAATGACCATAGCTATAAAGGAGTTCAGGATGAGGAAGATGGCAGCGGGTGTCTTTAAGGCAAATTGCCTTACCGTCATGGACGAAGTTCAGTCCAAGCGCGAAACCGTCGTGATTACTAAACACGGCAAGCCGGTGGCCAAGCTCGTCCCGGTCGGGCCACCAGTCGATGATATTTTCGGTTTTCTTCGCGGCAAGGTCACCATCACTGGCGACGTGGTTTCCCCGGCGTTGTCGCCAAGGGAATGGGGCCATCTCTGGTGATTTTGCTCGACACGCATGTTGTGCTTTGGCTGACGTCTGATCCTGCCAGGCTGTCGGGCAAAGCCAGGACGGCAATTGAAGTTTCGCGTAAGAATGGAGACGGTTTGGCAATCTGTGATATCACCTTCCTGGAGTTGGCGACGCTCGCGGGTAAGGGCCGCATCCACCTCGGTATGAGCCTCGAGTCTTCTTTCAGGAAGTCGAAGCCCGCTTTGTCGTCTTCCCAATAACCGGCCGCGCGTGTGCGCGCGCCATGTCATTTCCAACAGCTTATCCCAAAGATCCAGCGGATCGCATTATCGGAGCCACCGCGCTGGTCGAGGGGCTTTCTCTGATTACTGCGGACCGCGAAAATCCGTCGCTCCAAACTGGTTCGCACGATCTGGTGAGATGGGCATGAAAGACGTGGGCTAAACGATGGCCTGCGGGTCACACATCCAAGCGTCGTTAAGCTTGTCTCCCGGTTTTCTCCGGCTGTCGACCGTTAACTGTGGACTGTCAACCTCTTCCCCATGCGTTGACTCCCTCTGTTCCACCCCCTATCATTTCGCGCAGCGGCATTCCTGCTAATGATCGGCCAAACTTTCTCCCACTACCGCATTCTGGAAAAGCTCGGCGGCGGCGGCATGGGCGTGGTTTACGCCGCCGATGATCTCAAGCTCGGCCGCCGCGTCGCCCTAAAATTTCTATCGAAGAACTCAACAAGAATCCCCAGGCCCTCGAGCGCTTCCGCCGCGAAGCGCGTGCGGCTTCCGCGTTAAACCACCCCAACATCTGCACGATTCACGACATTGAGGAACACGAAGGAAGGTTTTTCCTCGTGATCGAGTTGCTCGAGGGTGAAACCGTCAAGCAGCGCGTGGCGGGACGCGCCCTTGCGACGGATGCGCTCCTGGACATCTCTATTCAAGTCGCGGACGCCCTCGATGCCGCGCACAAGAAAGGCATCATTCATCGCGACATTAAGCCCGCCAACATTTTCATCACCAACCGCGGGCAGGCAAAGTTGATGGATTTTGGTTTGGCGAAGCTGGCCCCTGACGGCAAAGTTGCCGGAGCCACGGTTGGATCGCTTGAGGGAATAACTACCGAAGAAGCGCTCACCGGCCCGGGTGTGGCCATGGGTACGGTTGCGTATATGTCCCCCGAACAGGCCCGCGGCGAAGAGCTGGATGCGCGGACCGATCTTTTCAGCTTCGGAGCCATGCTCTATGAAATGGCCACGGGCCGCGTCGCTTTCCCGGGACCGACATCGGCCGTCATCTTCCACGCGATACTTGAGCGTACTTCACCCAATCCAAGCAGCGTGAATTCGAATCTTCCATCGCGTTTCAACGAAATTGTTTCGAAAACTGGAGAAAAACCGCGCCCTGCGCTACCAAAGCGCGGCCGAAATCGGCGCAGACCTGAAGCGCTTGAAGCGCGATACGGAATCCACGCGTGTTACCGCCGCTGCTGCGACAGCGGGAAGTCCGTCCCCTTCCCGAACCATGAAACTGCGCATGGGTGTTCTCGCTGCGGGTCTTTCCATCGCCGTGGTTTTGGCGCTAGCATTGCTCTTCAGCGGACAAAAAATCAAGGAAGCCACCATGGATTCGGTCGCCGTGCTTCCGTTTGTAAATGCAACGGGTGATCCGAACGCCGAATATCTGAGCGAAGGAATCACCCAGGATCTCGTCAGCGCGCTTTCGCAACTTCCCAACTTCAGACCTCCTGACATGGTACCTCGGAAACCTGTCCGCTTTTTGGGCTTGCTGGGTGGGCTGTGACCGCGTAAAGCATCTCTAGTTGAGTTCCCGGAAACCGAGTGTGGGTTTGGTTCAGGGCCTGGCAAAGAGCCTCGAGAACTCGCGATCGATGAGGCGAACTGAGTGGGGCCAGCGTGATACGGAGCTGATCTTCGGTGGGTTCGAGATCGGCGGCATCTTGTAGGGCGGCCTGAATAAACGTGCGTCCTTCTTCCTCCACCCGTTTGTAGTGAGGCCGGATCAACTCCAGCAGATCACTCTCCATGTGGTAGGCAACCATCTTGAGCACGTTGGTGAGGTGCTTGCGTTCGGTGGATAGTTTTACCACCGCTTGTCCTTTTTGGGCCTCGGCCACGGACACGCGCCGGGGAAGAGCGTGGTGCTGGGCCTGGAGTTTTTCGAGGCGGGCTTTGGACTGGGCGATCTCGGTGCGGAGTTTCTCCTTGGCCTGCTGGGCGGCAGTGCGGGGAAGCCGCCGAAGGCGCGCAGCGAGGGTGATAGCTGCATAGTTGGCGCGCAGCTTGGCGAGCTGGGCCCGCATTCGGCGCAATTCCTTCTCGATCGCCTTGCGGGCGGGGTTCGGCACGGAACGATTCGCATCGTCGGGTTCGATCTCATAATCGGCCAGGGCATCGATCAAATATTCCTCACGCACATACTTGAAGAAGTTTTCTTGTCGCCAACGCTCAAACATGCGATAGGCCAAAACGATAGCCCGCAGGTCCCAGCGACTGGTGACGATGGGCGTTTGGTGCCCGCCCTGGGTCAGGCGAGTGATCTGGCGGAGGCGAAGTTTCCCTTTGAGGAAGCGCACGGGCTGCTCGTGGAGAAGGTAGCGCACGCACCGTCCGTCCAACTTGGCTTTGTGCTGGGTGAGGCGCGCTTCCGCAATCCTCCGGGTACGCCCCTTGCGATAGGGCAAAATATCAAAGTCCAAGGCCAGCAACTCGCGAAACAGTTTGGGACTCCAGCCCCCGCGGTCAAAGACCACCGTAGCGCGTCGCTGCGGGCTCAAAAGCTTTCGCACTTCACCCAGCACCGTGGGCAGCATGCGGGTGAGTGCGGCATTGGCCTCGGCCGTGACCACAAACAAGGGATCGTCGCGCTTATCGTTCACCCAATAATCGGTGGTCGCGGGGGCGGCCAGTCGCGCTCGAGTGACATAGGCTTTGGGAATCGTGTGTTTGCCCTGATAGGCGCGCACATGACCATGGACGTAAAGGAAGCCGAACACGTGGCCATGTTCATCGGATACGCTGCCGAGCGATCTCCTGACCGAGTGCCTGGCTGCCTTTGCGTGCCGCCAGCTGGGACAGCTTGCGGCGCAGGGTCTTGACTTCCGGCATGCGGTCCAGCCCCACGATGCGGCCCAGTTCCCCTGGGGGATATTCCTTCAGCGTCTCCGGGCGTGGGATGCGGAGAAGAGCTAACAGAACATAGGCGACCAACGTTGTGCGCAGGCCATAGAAGGAGGGGTCGAGGCTTCCGTAAATCCTCTCCGCCGCCGACAGCAGTCCACTGGCGACCAGTGCCGGGATGGCCAACAAAACTCCAGCACGAGGCAGATTCTGTGCCGTTGCAAACAGGGGCAGCGCGTCGTCGAGCAGTCCCAGGGCCGCCCAGAGACGATCCATGGAGCGGTCCAAAGGGTTCCGATCGAAGCCTGGGCTGCCTGTTTGCTCACTGGCTCTTGCCTCTGGGGAGGTGGCGGTGGTGGCGCGGGGAGTGAAATCTGGTCCGCTGTGCTCTCGGAAATCGTGACGGGCTTAGCTGGCGCATCGGCCTGGGGCAAGAGAGGAAGAGCGGCTTCCGGAGCCGGTTGCCAGCCAAGTCGACGGAGAATTTTCCGAATCATCATCTCGCTGAGTCCCAGCCGTCCAGCGATTCCGCGATTGCTGATGCCCTGGGCCTTGAGGCGCGGAATCGTACGGTCGCGTGGGGTGGGCTTGGGTAGCGAACCATCTGCGGGTCGTCCCTCCGGGCGGACCAGGGCACTCAGTCCTCGCGAATGCAGGCGCTCTTGGAAACGACGCAGGGTTCGTGTGGAGTAACCGAACGAGCGTGCCAACTCGTTCTGATCGGCGTATCCGGATTCGTACAGCGAAACCAGGGCATAGGTTTCGGCGGTGCGATCCTCCCGGGAGAAGTGGGAGTGGACGACGCCATGGACAAGAATGACGCGCTGGTTCCCTTCGGTCTGGAAGGAAACGCGTTCATTCACGAAGACCATCTGAGGAACCGGGGAGAAGTCGGGAAAGAGATCGCTGGGATCGGGAGCCGAGTTCATGGCCGGATAGGATGCCTCCGTCTTGCGGGAGAAAAAAGCGGACAGGTTTTGGTTCGCACCCTGGAGAGCGAAAACCCAAGCCAGATGTGGCTGGGACGTGAGCTCTGCGAGTACCTTCCGCCGTCACGTACAGCTGCTTAAGCCTGAGGATACAGCTACAATGCAAAAGGAGATGGCATGGTCTGCTTCACCATTCAGGTGATTTTGGGCAGCTTTCCAGGGGGGGTATGTCAGGAGTTCTGAAGTTGAAGGTCGTTTCGCTGGCTTCCGCGTACCGCTACAAAGGCAAGGCCATTGATCCACCTACGGTTGCCCGTGAACTTGGCGTCCACACCATTCTCACCGGCCGCATGCTGCAACAAAACGACAATGTCTCCATTAGCGCCGAATTTGTTGATGCCGAGCACGACCGCGTCATGTGGAGTAAGCAACACCAGTGGAGGCTTGCTGATGTTCCAAACATTCAAACGCAGATCACGCAGGACATCACCGAAAACCTGAAAATGAATTTATCAGGCGCGGAAAAATCACGCATGGCGCAGCGCCCCGCCGAAAACGGAGAAGTGTATCAACTCTACCTCCGCGGACGCTTTTACTGGAATAAGCGGACTGCCGAGGGCGTGCTTGCCGAAAGTCATGTCTCCATGGGCCAAGTCCTCGAAAACTTTGATTGGGGTTTTGGTGGTGCCGAGCGAGAGTTTCGCCGGGCGCTGGTCATCAACCCGGGATAGCTACCGGATTGCAGTGGTATGCGGAACTCTTGGAGAATTTGGGGCGGTACGACGAAGCGCTGGCTATGATCCGGCGCGCGCAGGAAGCGGACCCCTTCTCTCTCATCATCAATGCGGTACACGGCCAGATCCTTTCCCGGAGCTGCCGGCCGAAGGAAGCAGTCGCGCAGTTCCAGAAAACGCTCGACCTTGAGCGCAATTTTCCCCTCGGCCACTTTCTTTTTGGACTTACGCTGGTGCACGATGGAAAAAATGAGGAGGCCGTGAAGGAGCTCGAGCAGGCCGTGCAGTCCTCGCGGGAATCGTCCGTCTATCGAAGCATGCTCGCTTATGCATACGCGCAAACCGGCGGAATCGAAGAGGCTAGAAAGATTCCTGGCGACGTCATGCCGGAAGGCAAGTCGGACCGCGCGTCCTGGATGGACGTTGCTGGAATCTACGCAGCTCTGGGTGAAAAGGATCATGCTTTTGCCGCTTTGGAGATGGCATTCCAAAGACATTATAGCCGCATGACCGTGCTGCTCAATCATGAAGCTCTCATGCCGTTGCGCAGCGATCCCCGGTTTTCCGATCTGGTGCGCCGCGTGGGTCTGCCCCAGCACAATTGATCGAATTCCGGCTGTCCGGTGAAACGTTCGTCAGCAAGGCTGGCGCTCCGCGTCGCATTCCAGATAGAATGCTGCCGTTCGAATCGGGCGCACCTTCCTTTCCGTGCACGGAGGCTTTCGAATGTACAGCACCCCGCAAAAGCTGATCGCGGAATTCCTCGGAACGTTTGCGCTGATTTTTTTTGGCGCGGGCTCGATCTGCACGGACCAATATTTGCATGGCGCGGGCGGCCTCGGTCTTCTCGGCATTGCGCTGGCCCACGGTCTCGCCATCGGCATCATGGTTTCCGCGCTCGGTCACATCTCCGGCGGACATTTCAATCCCGCGGTGACCATCGGCTTCTGGGTCACCAAGCGCGTGAATACCGTGGACACCATTCTCTATTGGGCCGCGCAGCTTGCCGGCGCGACGGCCGCGGCATTTGTGCTGAAGGCTGTCGTTCCCGAAGAGACCTGGCGCGCCGTCGCTCTGGGCACCCCGGAATTGGCCCGGGATTTTCCGCGCTGGGCGGGAATGGCGCTGGAGGCAGTGACAACTTTCTTCTTGGTTCTCGTTGTTTTTGCCACCGCCGTCGATGAAAAGGGCGCATTCCGTTCGATCGCGGGCTTTGGCATCGGCCTGACGATTTCGCTCGGCATCCTTGTCGCGGGGCCGTTCACGGGCGCGGCTTTGAATCCGGCAAGGGCATTTGGGCCTGCGCTGGCGGCGATCCATTGGGCCAATCACGGAGTCTACTGGGTTGGTCCGCTAGCCGGAGGATTTGTCGCAGGTCTGCTCTACGATTCGCTCTATCTGAAAAAAACTTGAGCCGTTTTCAGTATTCCGCTTTAAGTTTTCAGTCTTACTATAAGTCTTCACGGCTCCGTTGCTCGCGCTTAGCGGTTGCCGGACTTGGCTATCACCCAGGCGCACTTTCCTATTCCCTATTCCCATCTTCCGGTGCTAAGAACTAGCAACTTAAAACGGCCCTCCTTCTGGACAGGTAACTAGCGCGCAACCTGCCTGCGCGGCTTGCTTGCCCGCTCTTCCCGCGGGTGCTAGTGTCGCGTATTAGCTGCATTTTCACGGGGTTTACACCATATGGCCATCAGCATTGACGATCTTCTGCGCCGCGCGGTTGAAAGCAAAGCGTCCGACTTGCATCTGAAAGTCGGCAATCACCCTTACTTGCGCGTGGACGGCCTGCTCACCCCGCTGACCGACGTGCCTCGCGTCACGCCGGAAGAAATGCTCTCGATGGCTTTCAGCATGATGACCAACCGCCAGAAGCAAAAGTTCAAGGAAACAGCGGAATTGGATATGGCCTATGGCGTTGCGGGCCTGGGCCGCTTCCGCGTCAACGTTTTTCAGCAGCGCGGCAACGTCGGCATGGTGCTGCGCGTCATTCCCACAAAAATTCGCACCACGGAAGAATTGAACCTTCCCCCCGTGATCTCCAAAATTTGCGAAGAGCAGCGCGGGTTGGTGCTGGTTACGGGAACCACCGGTTCCGGTAAGTCCACCACGCTGGCGGCGATGATCGACCGCATCAATGCCAACCGCGCCGACCATCTCATCACCATCGAAGACCCCATCGAGTTTCTGCACCGCGACAAAAAAAGCTTCATCAATCAGCGCGAAGTCGAAGTGGACACCGCGAACTTTTCCACCGCGTTGCGCGCTGCGCTGCGTCAGGACCCGGACGTGATTCTGGTCGGCGAAATGCGCGACCTGGAAACCATTTCCACGGCGCTGCTCGCCGCGGAAACCGGCCACCTCGTGCTATCCACTCTGCATACCCTCGACGCCACGGAAACGATTCAGCGTATTATCGCGGTCTTCCCGCCGCCGGAGCAGAAGCAAATTCGCTTGCAGCTTGCCGCCACGCTGAAGGCAGTCGTCTCGCAGCGGCTGGTGCGCCGCGCGGATGACAAAGGCCGCGTCCCCGCCTGCGAAATCATGATCGCCACTGGGTACATCCGAGACTGCATCATCAACGCGGACAAAACGCGCTTGATTCATGACGCCATCGCCGCAGGCACCAGCCAGTACGGCATGCAAACGTTCGATCAGTCGCTCTTCGATCTCTACTCGAAGCAGCTCATCACTCTCGACGAAGCCCTGGCGCGCGCCTCGAACCCCGACGAATTCAAGCTGCGCATCCAGGGCATTCGCTCCGCCGGCGACTCCGCCCGCGAGGAAATGGCCTCGCAAATGGCCGACTTCGAACGCTTCGCCCGCAAATAGTTCACAGCTCTTAGTCATCAGTCCTCAGTAAGAGCCGGCGCTAGCTCAGGGCCTGGGGAGTGTTACTCCAAAGCTGCAACGTGACAACCAACGACCACCAACTCATTTGATTTTGACTCTGGCACTTCCTCCCTCTATGCTCCATCCATGTTTGGGAAGCCTCGCCAACTTGAGACTGAAGCGGAGCTGTACGATGTGGCGTTGCGGGCATTGATGCGGCGAGCGCATTCCGTGCACGAAATGAAGCAGAAATTGGAACGGCGGAGCGACAACAAACTGCTGGTGCAAGTGGTGATGGCGCGTTTGAAGGAAAACGGCATGATCGACGACGTGCGTTACGCCAAGCAATTCGCCCTCCAGCGCACCGAATCCCGCAAGCAAGGAAAATTCCGCGTCGCCCGCGATCTCCGCGCTCGCGGCATTCCCGACCGCCACATCGCATCCGCCCTCGAACAAGTCTCCCAAAATTCCGACGAAGCCGCCATGGTCCGCCAGCGCATTGAGCGCAAGCTCCGCTCCTACCGCGGTGAAATCGATGAAAAGAAAATGGCTTCCATCTACAGCAGTCTTCTGCGCGCGGGATTCTCTGCAGACATCGTGCGTCGGGAGTTGAAAGCGATAACGAGGGAAGACGTGCCGGACGCGGAGTTAGAAACCGAGTAACGTTTCAATTTGGTCTGTATTGCGGACCAAATTCAAATTCCTACTAAAGCTATGCAGCGCAAAGGTTCACGCGAGGGCTCGCTTCAGAAACTTAAGGGTGCGGTCCCAGGCTAACTTGGCGCTGGCGGCGTCGCAGACCTCGGGGCGGGCTTCATTCATGAAGGCGTGCTGGGCGTCGTAGCGACAGATCTCGAATTGAGATTTGGATTGCTTGAGCGTGGCTTCGAGGTCATTCACCTTCGCGGGCGTCCAGTGGCCGTCCCGGTTTGCGAAATGGCAAATCAAGGGAATTTTTATCGTCTTCAATTCAGCGGCGCTGAGATCCGGAATGCCGTAGAAGCAAGCGCCCGCGTCCATCTCTGGGACGCGGACGGCAGAGAGAACGGTCTACGCGCCGCCCATGCAGAAGCCGCCCACTGCGACTTTTTTGGAGCTTTGCTTCAGGTAATGCACGGCGCCGCGAATGTCTTGCTCGGCGGCATCGGGAAAGTTGAGGCCCTTCATCATGTGGCTGGCCTCATCGGCAGCTTTGGCGACTCTGCCACGATCCGGGACGAGCGCGCGGTAGCCGACCTCGGCGAGCCGGTCGGCAGTCTTCTTGATTTGATCGTTGAGCCCCCACCACTCCTGAATGCAGACAAAGCCGGGCGCGGCCGATCCTGCTTTGGGAGTTGCCAGATAGCCAGGGCATGTCTTCCCGTCCGGCCGATTGAATTGAATCATTTCACCCATGAAGCCCTCGCTCTACGAATCATTAAGTAGACGTGTGCCTCACGACACTGCTGACACAGACCATCCTCATCTAGTGCCAATTCCTTTACGAGGCGGCGCAGTTTCGCGGCTATGACCGTCGAATTGTCAAATTCGGGCGCTAGCATCTCAGGTTTGTAGCCCTTATTGTGGCAGGATAGACACTCATTGACCCACCGAAGCAGATACGGATACTGCATCAGAAATTTTTCCAAATCTGTCCCGCGGTTGCCCATGCTCAATCCTCAGTCGCGAGTACCTGTTAGTTCAAATACCCATCGTTGATCGTCTAAATACCACAATCGCCCTCAAAGTCGTGGTTAGTCGAATGCTCGGAAACTGAATGACTAACCGACTCTGAGCTCATTGTAGTAGCAACCGGCTTTACATCAACAAGTCCTTGCCTCCAGACGCAAGCGTATTCCGGGCCGCTTCTTCCATCCCTTGTTTGTTGATCGCAAGTGCCCAATCCACGGACTCCTTGATATAGGCATTCATGGCCTTCAGGCAATCCTTCTCAAACTTGCCTTTCGCTTGTTCATCGATCCTTGGGTAATCGTCTTCCAAATCCTGCCAGCCACTGAAATTCTCCGATAGACAGGCGCCAAAGTTGCCGTCCTCATTTATGCCGTAATGCTCCTTGTTGAGAGCCTTCAGCGACTTTCTGGCGAGGTGCTCCAGGGCCGGATCGGGACAGACATTGACGGCGAGCCGCGATCGTGTGATCCCCGGTCCGAGGATGCGAATGGAGATCGTCACGGTCACTTCGGCGTAGGGTTCACCGTCGCCTGCGAAATCTGCTGGGGAGAGCGGCTTTTTGGCTTTCCTTCCTTTTGGCATCTGCGATGCTCCTTGGGGCAAGGGCCATGGGCTTACGGGGAGGCCAGATTGCCGCTCGTCAGAGTCTCTGCGATACTTCTACCATGAAAAATTGTTCGGTGCTGAGGCGGACGTGACGGGTGAATCGGTAAGCAAGAAATTTTGGAGCGGGAACGAAATTCGCGAAAAGTTTCTGGAGTTCTTTGAAGGCAAAGGACATCGCCGCGTGCGCAGCAGCTCGCTCGTTCCCCATGGGGACGCTACCCTGCTGTTTACGAATGCGGGGATGAACCAGTTCAAAGACGTTTTCCTGGGGCTGGAAAAGCGGGATTACACGCGGGCTACGAGCTGCCAGAAATGCGTGCGCGCCGGCGGGAAGCACAACGACCTGGAAAATGTGGGGTTTACGAAGCGGCATCACACGTTTTTCGAGATGCTGGGCAATTTTTCGTTTGGCGATTATTTCAAGGAGGATGCGATTGCGTACGCTTGGGAATTGATCACCTCGCCCGACTGGTTCAAAATTCCCAAGGACAAACTCTACGTCACAGTTTTCGGTGGTGTTGAGCTCCCTGACGGCACGAAGCTCGGTGTAGACGAACAAGCGCGTGGCGAGTGGTTGGGTGAAGGCGTCGCTGATGACCGCATAGTGAGCATCCCAGGATTTGAGGAAAACTTCTGGGCTATGGGCGATACGGGCCCTTGCGGACCTTGCAGTGAAATTCATTACGACATGGGACGCGCTGCGTCAGACGACGGTCACACCGATTGCGCGTTTCCCTGCGACTGTGGCCGGTACGTCGAAATCTGGAACCTTGTCTTCATGCAATTTAATCGCGGAACTGATGGTATCTTCACTCCACTTCCCAAGCCTTGCGTGGACACCGGCATGGGCCTCGAGCGCGTCGCCGCCGTCCTCCAACGTGTAATCTCCAACTACGATACCGATCTCTTCACGCCGCTCATCGCTAGCGCTGAAAAACTATGTAGTTCGACTCTAACGACTCGGCCAGATCTCGCCGCATCCTTCCGCATAATTGCGGACCACTCTCGCGCCGCAACGTTTCTGATCTCAGACGGTGTTGTTCCCTCAAATGAAGGCCGTGGTTACGTCTTACGGAAAATCATTCGTCGGGCGCTGCGACACTCGCGTATTTTGGGGGCTCCTTCGCCATTTCTATCCAAAATGTCGGACGCCGTACGGACGCTCATGGCTAGCGCGTGTCCGGAACTCGCGAAAACAGCTGAGCGCGACAACCATATTCTGGACGAGGAGGAAACACGTTTCAGTCGTACCGTGAATATTGGGCTCAAGAAACTCGAAGAGGACCTGAACGAACTACGCGGACCGGTTTTGATAGAGCACCACGCAGGAGAGCAGCTTCGTGGCACACCTTTTACTGTTGGACAGTACGCTGGCGATAAGGCTTTCAGGCTCTACGACACCTATGGCTTGCCTCGGGACTTTATAGAAGATGTGGTTCGTGACGCCGCCTTCCTTGTTGATTGGGGGGGGTTCGAGCGGGCGATGCAGGAGCAGCGCACTCGGGCGCGGGCGTCGTGGAAGGGCGGGGCGAACGAGGCGGCGAATCCGGCTTACGCGAAGCTGGCGGAGACTTTCAAGACGGAGCCGGATTTTTATTTTGGGACGAGGGCGAAGGATTGCCGGATTGAAGCCATCATTCTTACTGGCGGCGCTCACCGCGCCGACACGAAGCTTGGGCCAGTCAACGAACTGATTCCCGGGGAGAGCGGCGAGGTGGTCCTCGACCGCACGGTGATTTATGCGGAGTCGGGCGGACAGGTGGCGGACACCGGCGCGTTCTATGACAACTCGGAATCGCAATTGCTCGCACATGTGACTGGAGCTTTCTATCCCGTTGCGGGGCTGGTGGCGCACAAGGTGGTGGCGAAAGAGACGCTGCGCGTGGGCGATCACCTGGCGGTGGTAGCGGATGCGGAGCGGCGGGCGCGGATTATCCGCAACCACTCGGGGACGCATCTGGTGAATGCGGCGCTGCGAAATATTTTGGGGACGCACGTGAAGCAAGCCGGTTCGCTGAATGCGCCGGAGCGGCTGCGCTTTGACTTCTCGCACTTCGCGCATGTGGACGCGGAAGAGCTGCGCGACATCGAGCAGCAGGTGAACGACGAGATCCGGCTGAACACGGAGATCGAGACGAACGTCACGTCGCTCGAAGAAGCGCTGGCTTCCGGGGCGCTGGCGTTTTTCGGGGACAAGTATCCGGAGCACAACGTTCGCGTGGTGACGATTCCCGATCCGCGAGCGGCCCGCGGTTTCTACTCGAAGGAGCTTTGCGGCGGGACGCACGTGCAGCGCGTAGGCGACATCGGCGTCCTGAAAATCGTGAGCGAAGAATCCGTGGCCGCCGGCGTTCGCCGGATCGAAGCCGTTACCGGTATCGGCGCCCTGGAGCATTATCAAAAGGCTATGGAGCTACTAAGAAGTATTGCTCAGTTGCTGCATGTCGGTGACGAGAAGATCCTGATGCGGCTTAGCGATTTGGCGGAGAAAACTGCCGCCCTTGAGAATCAGCTTGAAGTCGTAAAGCGCATACAAGCTCTCAATCAAGCGAATGACCTGATGGGGCGGGTGCAAATGGTCAAAGGGGTCAAGGTAATCGCCGCCGAAGTGGAAAATGTTGACCGCGAAGGACTTAGGCAACTGGTGGACAGCCTGCGGCAGAAGCTGGGCTCCGGCGTGGTGGTTCTGGGGATACCGGAGGACGGCAAAGTAGCACTGATCGCCGGAGTGACCAAAGACCTGACAGCTAAAGTCCATGCTGGCAAGCTGATACAGGCGCTGGCCAAACGACTAGGGGGTTCCGGTGGGGGAAGACCTGACCTGGCCGAAGCTGGCGGAAAAGACACAACTGGCCTAAAAGTGGCCTTGGAGAGCGTCCCCTCCCTGATCGAACCCTTGCTATAATCCCCGTGGCACCAGAAGCGTGTCCGGGGGGATACGTTTTCATTTACGGCCTAAGCCAGTTCGGCATCCCCGCCAACACGACTTCGCATGAAGAGCCATCGCCAGGCGATCCCCCTCAGGGTAGACCGCTGGGCGGGGGGCCCTAGTACTGAAGGGACATTGACCGCTGCGCGGCGGTGTTGAAAACTGTCCACTCTGTAGTAGGCTGCAAAATTGGTGTTGCCTTTCCCAAGGTAGGAAGATGAAAAAACGCACGGCAATCACGTCAAGGCTTCTTCTAGCGACGCTGGTCCTTTGCGCGACTGTTTTCGCGCGGGGCGCCAGCGGCCAGATCGCCAAGGTCGTTGACGATGCGGGACGGCCGTTTTTTGTAAACGCCGAACCGCCGTTGACAGCCAAGCTCAATGCCTCGAAGCTGCGCACCAACATCTACCTGCCCTCCGAGTCTTCTTTTTCGGGAAGCAACCGTCCGGCCATGGACATCGGCCGTGACGGCAGCGAAAAGCTGGTTCGAGAAGCCGCGGACCGGCATCGCGTGGATCCTGCACTGGTGCGCGCGGTGATCGAAACGGAATCGAACTGGAATCCAAGGGCGTATTCCCGCAAGGGAGCCGGCGGATTGATGCAGTTGATTCCCACGACGGCACAACGATATGGAGCTTATGACGTGTTCAACCCGCAACAAAATATTGACGCCGGGGTTAAGCATTTGAAATGGTTGCTAGAACGATACAATGGCAACCTAGATTTGGCCCTGGCAGCGTACAATGCGGGAGAGGGTGCTGTTGACCGGGCTCACGGCGTTCCCGCGTATCGAGAGACGCGAAACTATGTACTGAGAGTACAGAACGCCTATTTCCGGCCGGGTTCGGGCCGGCTTGCGGACGCGTTCATCAATGCACATGCGATCCACAAAGACGTTACACCGGACGGCCGCGTCGTATTCACGAACGAATAGAAAAGTTTTCAGTTGTAAGCTTTCAGTTGTTTGTGGCTGATTTTTTTCGGGGCGCCGTGAATCTGGGCCTGGGAAGTTTTGGCGTATTGCTGAAGTGAGTGCGGGATTGTAGCTGGGATTGAGCGACGTTGGGGGATGTAGCTTGCTGTTTTTGGGGGATGTAAGTTGATGTTTGGGGGCAAAAAAATTTTGCACAAGGGCTTCGCCCGCCTTTCGCCAGTTTTTGTGGCGCTGGGTTCCGTGCTGAGCATTGCCGCAGCCGCGCCGAGGAAAACGGCTGCGGAAGCAGAGGCCACCGCCGCGGTGAGGCGCCAGTCCGCTTCCATGCAATTCGCGCGGGCCGAAGAGCAGCGCGCGGCGCTGAACAGCAAGGCTGCCGAGAAACGCACGCTGGCGGATTACAAACAGGTGGTCACCGGCTATCGCCGCGTCGCTTTGATAACTCCCCGAGCTTCCGAAGTCCCCGATTCGCTTCTGGCAGTGGCGGAGCTTTACACCGAGATGGGCGACCGGTTTGGGAGAAGCTACTATCAGTCGGCCGCCGATTCCTACCAATTCCTGGTGCGCGAATATCCGACAAGCCGGTATTGCCAGGATGCGACCTTGCGAGCGGCGAAGCTGCAGCGCGATCAGCTGGGGGATTCAGCGCTGGCGAAAAAAACTTATGAAGATTTCCTGAAACGTTATCCGCGTTCGCCGAGGAAACGGGAAGCGCAAGAGGCGCTGGCAGAATTGGCGCTGCTGCAGAACGGCGACGCGCCGTCGGCGACGAATAACGTGGCCTTAAATTCAACAGCAGCTCCGCCAGCCTCGGAAGAAGTGCGCGCGAATGCGCCGGTGCACTCCGGGGGCAAGTCAATTGGCAGGCCGGGATCGCGGGAGATTCCGCGATTGCGAATGATTCGCGCAGCCGCCAACGGCGATACGGCGCGGGTGACCATCGATCTCGAGGACAGCGTGCAGTATGCTTCCGGGCGCATCGCGAATCCCGAGCGCATCTTTTTCGATTTGCACGCGGCGCGGCTGACGCCGGAAGTCGCTCGCGGGAATGTCCACGTTGACGGCGGCCTGCTGACCGCCGTGCGTGTAGCGCAGAATCATGAGGACGTGGTACGCGTGGTGCTGGACGTAAACGGAGTGAAAGAATACAGCGCTTCGCTGACAAACAATCCGCCGCGGCTCTCGATCGATCTCTACGGAATTTTCCAGGCGGCGCCGATGCGTGCGGCCAAAGGGAAACGCGGGCAGGAAGCGGTGGTGGAAGATTCGAATGAGAGCGCGGTGGCGGCCAGCGAAGCGCGAACGGTTCAGAACGCGGCGCCAAATGGTCTGCGGACGGACGCGGATTCCGCTTCGGAGCAGCCGGCAGAAAATTCGAAGAGCGCCATCAGTAGCACGATTAGCGGGGGCGCGATTAACGGGAGCACGACTGGCAGTAGCGAGATTCACGATTCGGGGGCGGCGAACAATTCTTCCGCGGTGGCGCGCAATTCGCTGCCGGGCACGAAAAGCACCAAATCGAAATCAATCAAAGCAACTACCTTGAGCGCGAAGCCCGATTTGATCCGGCCGGCGAGCGCTCCACAACCCACGCGGGATGGGCAGTCCACGCTGACGCGCGCGCTGGGCTTAAAGATTGGAAGGATCGTGATCGACGCGGGCCACGGCGGGCACGATACGGGAACGATTGGCCCGACCGGGTTGATGGAGAAAGACCTGTGCCTGGACGTGGCGCTGCGGCTCGGGAAAATCATCGAGCAGCGGCTGCCGGGCGCAGATGTAATCTATACGCGTTCGGACGACAGCTTTGTCCCGCTGGAAGAGCGGACGAACATCGCGAACCAGGCCAAGGCGGATCTGTTTATTTCGATTCATGCGAATTCGAGCAGGGACCACTTGGCGCGTGGCATTGAGACGTACTACTTGAACCTGAAAGGCTCGGCGGAGGCGATGGAAGTGGCGGCACGAGAAAACGCCACCGCGCAGGGAGGAGTTCACGAGCTGCAGGATCTGGTGATGAAAATCGCGAGGACGGAAAAAATCGATGAGTCCAAAGAACTTGCCGAAGACATCCAGGATTCCCTCTCTAAGCGGATTCAAAAGTCGAATAAGCCGATGAAAAACCGCGGCGTGCGGAAAGCGCCTTTCGTGGTGCTGATCGGCGCGGACATGCCTTCGATCTTGACGGAGATTTCGTTCCTGAGTAATCCGGCGGACGAGCAAATGCTTAAGAAGCCCGAGCAAAGGCAGAAGGTGGCCGAGGGGCTGTATCAGGGCGTGGTAAGCTACTTGGAGAGCATGAACAGCGTGACGATGAATCTGCCGTCCAAATCCGGTGCGGTGCGCCCCAGTGCAGCAGTAGTTGAACAATCTCGCAACCAAAACTAGGCAGTTGGTGTCTAATAGAGGCCGGGATGCGAAAGTATTACCTTATCTTCCTGTTGCTTCTTACGGCCGCCATGGCCGCGGTACCGCGTTTGCCTGCGCAAGGCGCACTCGATCAGATTTTCCCCGGACAATTTGGGCGATGGAACGCTGTCGGCGCCCCAATCAAGATTAAGAGTGACGAAGGGCGGGCACAGGTTTTCGCCGAGTCGGGTATGACGGACTCGCTCGCTAATGAGTATTCCGACGGGACTCAAAAGGTTGGAGTCATACTCAGGCAATTCCGGGACCCCAGCGGCGCGTACGAAGCGTACACCGCGGAGTTCGGGCCCAACATGCATCCATCCAGGGTCGGTGGGCCTTCGGCGATCGACCAGGAGCGCCTCTTGCTCCTCCTTGGCAACCTGATTCTGGAAGTCCAGCCCCCGCAAAATCCAACGACCGATGAGTTGCAACAGCTTGCGGCGATGGTCAGGAAACATTCCAACCAGACGCCACTGCCGCCGATTCGAACGTATTTGCCGAGCGGCTTCTCGGATGGAACACAAAGGTACGCGCTGGGGCCTGCGGCGTTGCGGAATGCGCTGAACTCGCTGAAACAGGAGGAATTCACGAGCCTCGTGAGTGAGGCAGGATTTGCCTCTGGTGCGGAGGCCATGATCGCGGAATATCGCAACGGCAAGGACTCGGCAGGTTTGTTACTGCTGGAGTATCCGACGCCGCAACTCGCGGAGCAACACCTGCGACATCTGGAGCAGACGCTCCCGCCGGCGGCCAAGCGGGCGGGAACGACCATTGAACGCAAGGCCTCCCTGCTCTCTCTGGTACTGAAGCCATCATCAGCGGCTTATGGCGATTCGCTGCGGAGGGCGGTGATTTACGAAACGGAAGTGACCTGGAACGAGCCGCACCAAACGGTCACCGACCCGCCGTTGCTTACAACCCTGGTCAAGATTATTCTTGGGACGGGCTTGTTCATGGTGGTGACGGTGGTCCTGGGCGTGGCGTTTGGCGGCGTGCGAGTGCTGGCGAAAATCTTTTTCCCGGGCAAGGTTTTTGACCGGCCGGAACAGATGGACGTCCTGCAGCTCGGGCTTTCCGGAAAAAGAATCAATTCCCGCGATTTCTACTGATCTGCTGCCGGAGACTTCAATGTAACGAACCGCTTTTCCCTGCGTCCAATGGGTGACGAAACCTCTCTATTTGCTCCTGCTGCATAGTGTCGTAAGATTTGAGGTCAGGTAAACGGGTATGTGTCCATTGGTATCGGTCAATCGAAGTGAGGGAAGGCTAAGCACGGAAAAGCGGGGGGCCGCTCTGCTGCTGGCACTGGCGGCAGGTGTATTCGTGTGCGGTTGCCAGAAAAGCGCGGCCGACAATGCGCCGAGCGCTGTTGCGCCTGCCATGCCGGTCCAAGTACAGATTGCACCTGCGGTGAAAATTCCGGATACCACCGAGTATCTGTCCATCCTGAAATCGCGGCACTCCGCGGCGATCAATCCGCAGGTCGAGGGACAGATTACGCGGATTTTCGTGAAATCAGGCGACCACGTTAAAACGGGAACGCCCCTCCTGCAGATCGACCCGCTGAAACAGGAAGCCACGGTGAACAGCCAGGAAGCCTCGCGTGCGGCACAGGAAGCAAACTTGCGGTATGCCAAGGTTTCGCTGGAGCGCGCGCAGAAGTTGTTTGAAGCCGGAGTGATCAGCAAGCAGGAAATTGATAATGCCCAAACCGGTTACGAAGCGGCTCTGGCACAATTGAAGTCGCTCGACGAACAGGTGAAGCAGCAAAAAGTAGAGCTTCACTACTACAGCGTTACCTCTCCGATGGACGGGATCGTCGGCGATATCCCCGTACACATGGGCGACCGCGTGACGGTTGCGACGATGCTAACCACCATTGACGAGCCGGGAGCGCTGGAAGCTTACATTTACGTTCCCGCCGAGCGTGCCAAGAACTTGAAAGCCGGATTGCCTGTGCGACTGCTCGACACCGCGGGGAATTCGGTGAGCGAGACTCGCATCACGTTTGTGTCGCCGCAGGTCGAGACGGATACACAAACGGTTCTCGCCAAGGCAACCATTGAGAATCCGATGGGCAAACTGCGCATCGCTCAACAGGTTCGCGCGCAGATCACCTGGGGCATTCACGAAGGCCCCGTGATTCCCGTGCTTGCCGTACTCCGCATCAATGGCCAGTTCTTCGCGTTCGTTGCCGTCAACGAAGGCAAAGGAACGGTGGCACGGCAGAAGCCCTTAAAGCTGGGCGATACTGTCGGCAATGATTTTGTGGTTCTCGATGGGCTCAAAGCCGGGGATCACCTGATCATTTCCGGAACGCAATTTTTGCAGGACGGCATGCCGGTCACGGAGCAAATTCAGAGCAAAGGCCAGAGCAATTCAGGCCGGTAGTTACCTCGACCTCATGAGCGGCCCCACTCCACTCCCAGCAAAGGCGGACTCCGGCCTTGTTCGTTGATTTCTTCATCCAGCGGCCGGTTTTTGCCACGGTCTGCGCACTATTCATCATTCTTGCGGGAGCGATCTCCATTCCCACGCTTCCGATCGCACAATTGCCCGACCTGGCGCCTCCCCAAGTCATTGTCAGCAGCGGCTACATTGGAGCGAACGCCCAGACGGTGGAAACCGCGGTCACCATTCCGCTGGAACAAGCTATCAACGGCGTGCAGGGCATGAAGTACATCAGCTCGACGAGCGGCAACGATGGATCGAGCCAGATCACGGTGGTATTTGACGTAACCCGAAATGTCGACCTGGCAGCGGTGGACGTTCAGAACCGGGTAAACCAAGCACTCGGGCGGCTGCCGAATGAAGTCAAGAACACGGGAATCATCATCACGAAGCAGATCGGCGGATTTGTGTTCGGCGCCGGCGTCTATTCCGATACCGGACAATACGACAGCCTGTTCCTGAGTAACTATATGGACGTGTACGTCAAAGATGCGCTTAAGCGCGTCAAGGGAGTTGGCGACGCGATTATTTTCGGCGAGCGCAAATATGCCATGCGCCTTTGGCTCGATCCGGCGAAACTGGCGCAGCGCGGATTGACTGCGACAAGCGTGCTTAGCGCACTGCAGGAACAGAACGTGCAAGTCGCGGCCGGACAAATCGGGCAACCGCCTTCGCCAGAAGGGCAGTCTTACCAGATCAGCGTGCGGGCGGTGGGGCGCCTCAGCGAGGCCTCGCAATTCGACAACATCATATTGAAGACGGGAAACGACGGCACGCTCGTTCGATTGAGAGATGTCGGCCACGCGGAACTGGGCGCGGAGAATTACGGCACCATTCTTCGATTCAACGGCCATGACGCAGTCGGCCTTGCGGTCACCCAGCTTCCAGGCGCCAACGCGCTCGATGTGGACAAGGCCGCAAAGGCGGAGCTGTTGCGGCTCTCCAAAAATTTCCCTCCGGGGATCAAGGCAGCCGTGGCCTTCGATACCACGACAGTCATCGGTGAATCCATACGCGACGTGCTCATCACCCTTCTGCAAGCCATCGCGCTGGTCATCGTCGTCATCTACGTGTTCTTGCAGGACTGGCGGAGCACGTTCATCCCCGCGATAACCATTCCCGTTTCACTGATCGGGACATTCATTTTTGTGAAGTTGCTGGGTTTCTCGATCAATACGCTGACGCTCTTTGGGATCACCCTGGCCACCGGGCTGGTCGTGGATGACGCGATCGTGGTGATTGAGAATGTGGAGCGGCACATCGTCGAGGGCATCACGGAGCCGCACAACGCGGCGTCCGTGGCGATGAAGGAAGTGGCTGGAGCGGTGGTAGCGACGTCACTCGTTCTGGTGGCGGTATTCGTGCCGGTCGCGCTCTTCCCGGGCACCACCGGAATTCTCTTCCGGCAATTCGCGCTGACGATCGCTTTTTCCGTGGCGATCTCGGCCTTCAACGCGCTTACCCTGACTCCAGCGCTTTCTGCAATTTTCCTCGGGAAACATCGAGAGCGCGCGAAAGGCCGTTTCTTTACATTGTTCAATGACGTCTTTAACGGCGGCGCAAGTCTCTATCGAAGCACTGTCCGCCGGGCCCTGGGCTGGCGGCTGGCCTCGTTGCTAGTCTTTTTTGTCTTGCTCGGCTGCACGTACTTGCTCTACCAGCACGTTCCGCGCGCCTTCATCCCGGAGGACGATCAGGGCTATTTGATGTTCATCGTGCAAGCCCCGCAAGGGGCCTCTCTCACCTACACGCGCGATGTTTGTGGCAAGGCGGAAGAAGTGATCTCGCGCGATCCGGAAATCGACGGAGTTTTCACGGTTGTCGGGTTCGGCGCTGCGGGCTCATCTTCCAATCAGGCAATGCTCTATGCAAACCTGCGGCCTTTTGAGAATCGCAAGGGAGATGTCCACTCGGCGGCCGCAACGATTGGACGTTTGCGCGGTTCTCTGTCGGCAGTCTCAGGCGCGATCGTGGTTCCGTTCAACCCGCCGGCAGTGTTTGGGCTGGGGCAGTTCGGGGGATTCCAGTTTGAGTTAGAGGATCTTGGACGCAACTCGTTGCAGAGCATCTCGGAAACCGCCAACAAGCTGGCGGCGCAAGGGAATGCCAGCAAGGATATCGTGGGTCTTTTCACCAGCTTCACGGCAAACGACCCTCAATATCTGGTGCGCATCGACCGCGAAAAAGCGAAGAGTCTGCAGGTGCCCTTCAGCCAGATCACTAACGCTTTGCAGGTCTACATGGGCTCGGTCTATGTGAACGATTTCGATTTCAATAACCGCTCGTACCGTGTCTACGTGCAGGCCGACAGTAAATTCCGCTCGGAGCCAAAAGACATCGGCCAATATTATTTGCGATCCGACACCGGAAAGATGATTTCTCTCGACAACCTCGTGACCGTGGAGCAAACCGCAAATCCCCAAGTCATCCCGCATTACAATCTTTTTCGCTCCGCGGAAATCAACGGAACGGCCGCTCCTGGCCACAGTTCCGGCGAGGGCATCGCAGCGATGGAAGCGCTTTCCAGGAAGGTCCTGCCGAATGGGATGACTTTCGAATGGAGCGGATTGTCGCTGGAAGAAATCGAGTCCGGAGGAAAAGCGCTGATTCTTTTTGCACTGGGCCTGGTGGTGGTGTACCTGACGCTCGCGGCGCAGTACGAGAGTTACGTGCTACCGTTCATAGTGCTGCTGGCCGTGCCTGTGGCGATTCTCGGAGCGATCGGCGCACAGGCCCTGCGCGGATTGCAGAATGACGTTTACTGCCAGATCGGGCTGGTGATGCTGATCGGGCTTTCCAGTAAGAATGCCATTCTGATCGTTGAGTTTGCGGAGCAACTGCGCGGTCAAGGCATGTCGGTCGTGGAAGCCGCAGTGGAAGCAGCGCGCATTCGGCTGCGGCCCATTTTGATGACCTCACTCGCGTTCATCCTGGGGGTCGTGCCGTTGGTACTGGCGCAGGGCGCCGGCCGCGCGGGCCGCGTTTCCGTGGGCACGACGGTGTTTGGCGGGATGATTGCTGCGACCACGCTGAACTTGGTGTTCATCCCCGTCCTGTATGTGATCGTGCGGAGCATCATTCCGGGGCGCGATGCCCGGGCTACCGCCCCGGCGGAGTAAGCCATCGGGCGGTGCGCGAAAGAGTTTTGAAGCCTCTTAATTCCGCTTAAGTTTACGTCGAAAAAGAGCAAGCGCTCAGACCGCCGAGCTTTCCTTGGGGTTGAGAGCATGCCAAAGCAAGAGGCGCGCAAAATGGAATGAAATTCTGCTCATTTTTCAGTACGATGCAGCTATGTCGGTACACCCTCTTTCGCGACGTTCGTTTCTCGCTTTTTCGGCAATGCTGCCGTGGGCCGTTTCGGCTCGCGCCGCAAAATCGATTCCGCTCGGCCTCGAACTTTATTCTGTCCGCGAGGAATTGAAAAAAGACCCCGAGGCCACCGTGCGCGCCGTCGCGCAGATGGGATATCAGGGTGTCGAATTCTATGCGCCCTATTTCGAATGGTCCGAGAGTCAAACCAAGCAGATGAGAAGACTTCTGGACGATCTCGGCATCCGGTGTTTCTCGACGCACAACGACAGTTCCTATTTGAGTCCGGAGCACATCGGCCGGGCGCGCGACATGAACCTAATTTTGGGCAGCAAGTACGTAGTCATGGCTTCGGCGGATCCGAAAGCCGGTCTGGACGGCTGGAAGGCCGTCGCCGACGCGTTGAATTTTGCCGCCGATGGGCTTGAATCATCCGGCTTGAAGGCGGGATATCACAATCACAAGAGAGAGTTTATTCCTGTCGAAAACCAGCGCCCTGTCGAAATCCTCGCCAAGAATACAAAACCATCGATCATGCTCCAACTGGATGTGGGCACTTGTCTGGAGGCCGGCTCCGATGCGGTAGCGTGGATTCGCGCGAATCCGGGCAGAATCCGCTCGCTCCATCTCAAAGACTGGTCACCGGAACCGGCGAAAGGTTACACGGTTCTGTTCGGCGAAGGTGCTGCAGAGTGGAAAAACATTTTCGAAGCAGCCGAAAGCGCGGGCGGAGTGGAGTATTACCTGCTGGAGCAGGAAGGCAGCCGGTTTTCCGAATTCGAGACCGCGCGCCGCGGATTGCAGTCCTTCCGGCTCCTCCATCCAGCATGATGCCAAGTGGCTGCTCATTCGCCTTGTCGGCCAGAAAGGTAACTGCTAGGGAATCGGCGCCGTGATTACTGTAAGCTTGTAGTCGCATCCGGAAAGGAGCAACACGCGACCGTGAGCACAGCAGGGAGTCATCTCTCCGCAAGCGATCGCCGTGTTCACTTCGGCCTAGACACCGAGCACTCAGCAAATACCTGGAAATCCAGTGGCCGAGCGGCGTGGTGCAGCGAGTCGAAAACATCATGGCCAACCAGATTCTGACAATTACCGAGCCGAAAATTGCGGCGAGCAAGCCTTGACGTAGTCCGTAAGGAGCGTCATTGTGTTCACTGGCCGGTATTGGGCGCCAGACCAGTCGACTCGCGGACTACAAAATGGGTCTCGCCTTTATACTCCTCGCCTTCCTTCGATTCTCCGCGAAGAATTCGGAACAGGGCGTTGAACGCCTTCTCGCCCAGCTCCGTGCGCGAGAGCCGGATGATAGCGAGAGGTGGATGGGTGAACTGGCCAAAATCAATATCGTCGAAACCAACGACGGAGACATCCTCGGGAATACGCAGGCCCGCGAGACGGATGGTCCGAAAAGCTCCGATGGCGCTAAGATCGTTCGATGCCAGAACCGCCGTGGGCCGTTGCTTCAATTGCAGAAGACGAAACATGGCCAATTCGCCGCCGTCGATCTTGTGGTTGCCCTCTACCATTAGACCGCTATCCCCGACAAGGCCGTAGGCGCTCCAGCACTTTAGAAATGCGGACTTGCGGGTGCGTGCGGATTTCAAATTCATCGGCCCGCTGATAAACCCGATGCAGCGATGTCCAACGGTGATGAGATGATCGACCGCTTCGCGAATGCCCTGCGCATAATTCACGCGGATATTACTGATGCGGTCCCGAACCCTTCCCACGTCGAGAAAGACAATCGGAATGCCGCGCCGAGCCAGCTCGTCGACCAACTCCGGTTCCATTTCGGAAGTCATGATAGCCACACCTTCTGCCCTGCGCTCCAGCAGACGGCGGACGCAAGTGGCCATACGAGCGGGATCGTAGTTTGTGTTGGTCAGAATAACTTCGTAGTTATTCTGCAGGGCCAGATTTTCAAACCCTTTCACTAACTCCGGAAAGAAAGGGTTGGCGACGTCGGAAATAATGAGACCGAGGATACGACTACGGCCGGAGACAAGGCTGCGTGCCTGGCTATCCGGATGATAGTTGACCGCTGACCTTACGGATTATGCGCCAGACCCGCCGCGCCGTCTCGGGGCTCACGAGCGATGAATCATTGATGATGCGTGAGACAGTCGCCGTAGAGACTCTGGCTTTCTTGGCCACCTGCTTGATGTTCATTTGCAATTGAGCCCACCAATCAACTGGAAAAGAATAACACTTCCCACCTACACCTCTTTTAGAAAAGTGATTCCAAGGATTGGCCGGTAATTTTAGGCAATCCAGACAGATCGTTTCAGTCGGCGCGATCAGCCCAAAATCCTTTGAGTACCTGAGCACATTCCTCCAGCCACCTTTGTGCCGCAGAGTCGAACGCGTCCGGGAGTTCGCTTTCAACGTCCAGAGTCCCGATAACGCGGCCGTCCGAAGCGTCCAAAACAGGGACAATGATCTCGGACCGTGTGGTGGAGAGCGCCGTGAGGTAATCAGGGTCACCGGCTACATCGCCAACATTGACAGTCTTCTTATTGGCAATAGCGCGTGACGTGAGGCCTTTCGTCGCCGGAAAGGTGGGATATTCCGGGGCAGCGGCTCCGCTCCAAGCAATGTTGCGGACCGTACCTCGCCGCAAGTCCACGTCATACATACCTGTCCATCGATATCCGCCGTGCTTGCGGATAGCTTCGGCGATTGCCTTCGCTTTAGACCTCCGATCTAAGTCCTGCTGAAGAAGACTCGCTATCTCGGTGAGTAAGGAATCTGGGGACATGCCCACCTCATGTAATGTGAATATACCAATGCCTCGACGCTAACAAGCTGGAGTTGACATCTCAGGTCCCGAGTGACGGGGCGCTCGGAAAGAACCCACTTGGGCGGGTAACGCTTATCGGAAAGTAAGAGCCGCCTGGGTGTCAGACCGAGGGACACAACTGAAACTAAGCAGTTCCCGGTAAGGTCTCTTGCCCTACTTCGGGACGGCTACCTACAACATCTTGCTGTGAAAGGCTTCAGCGAAAGCACTCTCAGAGTTCGCCACGTGAACTGGGTCATCGATACCGTTCATCAGTCCATAAAGGCAGATCAAAAACTATTGTGACTCCGAGAAACGAGCCAAGAAACCACCCCCTGCTCGCAATTCGATGGTGAGGGAATTGCTGCGCTTATGAGTTGACTTTTCGATTTCCACCTTGACGTCGTCTGTGGGGTTGTCATGAACGAATACACCATTGTATTGGGCCTCGCCCAAGAACGAGAGAGGTACGCGTATCGTCTTGGCTTGAGGACCGCACATGACCGCTAAGAACCAGCTGTTGCCCTTGCGCCGGGCGTAGGCGGCGAGTTCGCCGATCGCGGAGTCTGGCAAGACGATGGTTTCGTCCCAGACGGGAGGGACGCTTTTGATCACGTCGACGGCAGGGTTGTTCAGAATGGTCTGCGGATTGGCGGCAATCGTAAGTAAAGGGGCGGCAAAAACAGCGATGCTGGCGACCTGGTGCACGACGGTCGTATCGCGCCGCCGGTCGTTGAATAGCATAGCGGTGTAGTCGGCCGGCCCCGCCAAAAGGCGCGTGAAGGGCAAAATTGTTTCGTGCCGGGCGCGTTCCTTCAGGGCGCTGGACTCCATTCCTCGGATGGCTTCGCGAACCAACTCGTTGGGCCAGGTGCGCTCGCGGCCCGTGGGCTTATTTGCGCCGTGGAACACCACGAGAATGTGGTATTCGGCTGCCTTTTCTAAAAGCGCCTCGTATAGATCGATCACTTCTTTGGCTTCATGATCGAAGAAGTCGATTTTGGCGCCGGTTACGCCGAGGTCGTGCAACATCTTGAAGAATTCCTCCCGCGCTTCCGGAGTGCGGAGATCCTTGCTGTGCTTCCAGAACCACACGCCGATACCCTGCTGCCTGGAGTAATCGATCGCTTCTCTTCGCTGCTCTGGCGTCCATTTGCTCCAAAAGCCCTCGATAACGTTGTATTCGAAACCGAGGTGGCCCGCCATGCGTGAGAATTCTTTCATGCCATCCACACCCTCGGGACCGCCGTCCAGGTAACGCCAAACCGCACGGCCGGGTTTGATCCATGAGGTATGAATCCCTTCAGCGAAAAATTTGGGGTCAGGGGGTGGGCAGAGATTAGGTAGGATCGTGCTATTAACCATCGCGTTTAAGTCTGGCCCCACCATTACGACACGCCATGGAGTCGTGACCGTTCCCGCGATGGATGCCGGTTTGCCGAGGCGCTTGGCCTCCTCCCTTCCGTAGCGTAGTTCGAACGGCCAGTTCAGCGGCTGCCGGTGTCCCAGACCCGTAATCCATCCTCGGCGGCCGTCGGCCTCCAGACCCATGCCGCTGTAATTCACCAGATTAGCCTCGGTGATCGAAGCATAGCCTGCATCGAGCGGCAACTTGAATGTCAGCGGAGGTCCGGCCCATTCTCCGGCGTGAACTTCGGAAATGTTTTTCTTCATAAACTCGGTTTCATAGTGGCCGTCGGCCAGTCCGCCATACCAGAGCGTTGAGCCATCGGGAATGATGAAGGCGGAGTACTCGTCCGGTGTGCGCAAAGTGTTTTCTTCGCCGGAAATGGCGTGGCGATAAGCAACGCCGTCATTGAATACGCGGATCTCAAGGGTGTACGAAGTGAAACTCAGGTCATGCGTGAGAGAAAGTTTGACGCCGTTGCATCGATTGACGGCCGTGCTGCTGGCTCCATTCCACGGATAGGATTCGTCGATGGAATAGCGCTCGAGGTTGTTGAACACAACCCCTGAGGAAAGGTCATAGCCATCAAGCTTCATCACGATCGGAGACGGCTCGATCACGACTGTGTTCCCTATTGTCACGGAGAAGGTCAAGCGCTCTGCGTTGGGCAAGATCGTGAACTTGATTTTGCCGTCCGGGCTTGTGACTTGGACCTCTTGCATGTGAACGCGCTGCGATCGTCGGGACCTGGGCGGCTGCGCTTGTGGCTGTGCTTGGGCGAAGCATGCTTGCGAAAGGCAGAATGCCGCCGCGGCTCCAAGAAACAAGGAAACAAGAACCACTCTTTTCCGCACGGTCTCACCTCTCAATTGAATTCCTGGATAATGGTTCCCGTCGCCGGCGCCGCTTCAGACTCCTTGGCGCGGCTTTTCCTTGCGGACAAAAATGTTGTCCTGGGTGGGTTCCGCATCGCATTCGAGGGAGATGGTCGTAACCGGATGGTCCGGCGCTTCCGCCGGTAGGCCAGTAAGGCGCACGCGGTACTTGTCCTGTTGGAAGTTTATTTTTTCGCCAGAGGCGAGGAAGTGAGCGGACTTCACCTGTGCTTGCAAACCAGCCACCACCACATAGTCGCCGGGCCAAAAGTGCACGTGCATGTGGAGCGTGCTGCCTTTGCGCGTAAAGCTCGCGTAATTCGAACGGCGGGGCTGGCAGGGATCTGATGCGTAGATACTCTCACCGTTGCGACGCATCCATTGGCCGACTTCCGTCAACACGCGGACCGATTCTTCAGGCACGCTGCCATCCGCGCGGGGCCCGATGTTCAGCAAATAATTGCCCGTGTCGCGCGAGCAAGAAATCAGATTTTGAATGACACGTCGTGGGCTCTTCCAATCGTCATCAGCCCGTTGGTATCCCCAACTGTCGTTGAGCGTCATGCAAGATTCCCACGCGCGCCCTTCTTTGTCCGCAGTGATCTGCTGCTCGGGGGTGGAAAAATCGCCCGGAAGCTTGTTGCGATTGTTCACGATGATGTCTGGTTGAAGCTCAAACACGATCTTGTTCATGCGCTCGGACTCCCATCCGGCGGCATCGAGTGGCCACGAGACGTCGTACCAGAGGACGTCAATCTTTCCATAGTTGGTGAGCAGCTCGCGAATGTGCGTGTGAATGTATTCGACGAAGCGCTTGCGTGCAGCGTCGTCCGCGGCACAGCGAGCGCCGTCGGGATGGTGCCAGTCCATCAACGAGTAATAAAAGCCCACGCGCATGCCCTCGGCTCGCGCTGCGTCGACATATTCACGGACGAGGTCACGGCCTGGTCCCTGTTTAGGGGAGCAGTAATCGGTGGTCTTGGTGTCGAAGTGGCAGAAGCCTTCGTGGTGTTTGGTGGTCATCATCATGTAGCGCATGCCGGTTTTCCGCGCGATCTTGGCCCATTCGCGGGCTGGAAATGGTTTGGGGTTGAATTGCTTAGCGAGCGGAGCATATTCGGAAACCGGAATGCCCTCGTTTTCCATGACCCACTCATGGCGGCCAATGACACTGTAGAGACCCCAGTGGATGAACATTCCAAAGCGCGCCTCGTGCCACCACTTCATGCGGCGGATGCGATTGGCTTCGTCCGATGAAGGGCTGGTCTGGACACGTGAAGAGTGCAAAAAGGAGTTGCGCGGCACGAGCGTGCCATTTGCGGCAAGGGGAAGGACTCCTGCCGCAAGCGCCGAGCCTGTGCCTTTCATCCAATCACGTCTGGAGATGCGATTGTCTGCCATCAGAGTCATCCTTTCCCGAGCATGCGGAGGGAATTCTAAACTTAACGAGCAGCAATTACTGCAAGTTCGAATGCGCTGATTCTCGAAACCGAGGATCGAGGGGAATGACGTGGCTCCTTCGATCCCAACGAATCCAGTCTAGCCCGGCCAGAAAGTTAGAATCTAATTTTTCCGACAAGCTGCAGGAGGCGAGCACCGCGATCATCAGTAAGGGCCCCAAATTTGCCGTTACTCGTCAACTGTCCAGTTGTGGCGTTGAAAGTTGCGGTGTTCTGAACGGCGTCATAGCTGACATGATTGAAGACGTTGTAAGCCTCGCAGCGCAGTTGGAGTTGGACACGCTCCTTAATGGGAATGTTCTTGGCCAGCGTCATGTCCCAGTTGTTGGTGCCCGGCCCGCGATAAGTGTCTCTGCCGGTGACGCCCGGCATGCTGGAGCTGGGGATGGCGCCGGGGTCAACCACGCCAACAGCCTTGCTAGCAACGGGCGGCAACGCGAATGCGCTGGTGTTGAGGAATTGGAAGGACGAGTTGCGAGGAGCGTACGGATTGCCCAAGAGCAGAATTCGAGTACCATCACCTCCACCGGTAAAGTTAAGGCCGCTCGCACTTATGGTCACGGATTGGGGAGCGCCACTAACGAACTCGGCAATGCCAGACCACTCCCAATTGTCGGCTACGGCTTTTAGCACCCGGTTGTTCCAGAGCCTGCTGGCCTTTGGCAGGTTGTATACCCAATGAGCGACCAGGTTATTAGTCCGGTCGATGTTGGATTCAGCGTAGTTCCAAAAGCGAGGATCCTGGTAAACCGCGATCGACCCAGCCGTGCCTGTGGAAGTAGTATCGGCATAAGACATCGTCTTGGACCAGGTATACGAGACCCCAAACTCTAGATTATTGCTGAGTCGGTGATTCACCGTGACTTGTAACGCGTTGTAGTTCGACGTGCCAATATACTCCCGCAGGTTAATCGTAGCGTATCCGGGAATTGGCCGGAAGAAGTTGTCGTTCTTGGCCGCTTGTTGCACGACGGTCCCGTTCAGTGACGCTGTCTTCGACTTCGTTGGATCGATGTTCTGAGGCAAGAACTGCGAGAGATAAGGAACCTCGTTAATGTTGGGTGTTACTTCAAGGTGTCGGCCAAAGGTACCGACGTAGGAGACGTCAAGAACAGTGGCGAATCCTATCTCGCGCTGAATTCCGAAGTTGGCGCTGATCGTCGAGGCTATTTTGTGGTTGATGGGCATGATCATGGTATTTTGCGGGGCCAGATTATTTGCGATGTTTGCGCAACCGGCCGACAGGGAATTGCAGTCGGGGGTGAAACTGGCGATATTCCCCAAACTTACGCTCGTATTACCGACGACGGGCGCCTGAGTCGCAAAATCTCCGACGACGCCGGCATCTTCGCGGAGGTTGTAGAAAATGCCTGCACCGGCGCGGATCGCAGTTTTTCCATCTCCCCAGGGATCAAAAGCGATGCCGGCACGCGGAGCATACAGCACCCCGTTGCTGTTGCGAAGACTGTGCGGATACGTCGGGTCAGTATTGAGTACGCTGCCGGTGAAGTTGAAAGGACCCACGAACTGTCCAATCGCGCCGGGAGGCTGTACGTCCGATGGGTTGTTCGGATTCTGAGCGCAACTCGAAGGTTTGTTCTTCGAACCAACGGAACAAAGGGCCTGCTGGGAGGCCGACAAACTCGAGAATTTGACGGCTTGATATAGTGCCGGAACCTGCGTGGCATCATACCGATTCGGCACAAATGTGACGCCCGCGCCCGGTTCCAGGGTGTAGGGAAAGTCATAGCTGAAGCGTATTCCGTAGTCGAGCGTCAATCTGCGCGTAATCTTCCAATTGTCCTGGGCGTACCACTCGAGAATCCGCCACTTCGGCGCATAGACGGTCCGGTTGCCCTCGGTGTAACTGTTGTAGTTGCCTAGCAGCGCATTGGCATACGCGTAGCCGGCGTCCGTGGCGTTGGCCGGGGCCACGTTAAAGGAAAATGTACCGTTGAATTGATTCCCGATGGGATGCTGCACGTACCTGCCGTTTTGCCAATAAACACCGAACTTCGTGGTGTGGTTGTTCCAGATTTTCGTGAAACCGTCCGTATATTCCCAGGTGCCGGTATTGTTGTTGAACGGAAAGCGAGTATAGAAATTGACTGCCGGATCGTTCGATATACCGAATCCGAGACTAGCATTGGTTCCCCCGCCCCCAAAGGTAAGGTTCGGTATTAGGCTGAAGACATTGAACGTGGGATGGAATTGTCCGAGGTTCACACCAGTAGAGCTACCTCTTTGCACCTTCGAGAGATCGGAGGGACTAACAAAGCCCGAGCGCTCTCTCCAGTCCGCATATCCTGCTGTGAATTCGTTCACTAACGTTGAGCTTGCGGCGAGAGTTAGGCCAATGGCGGCGTTTCTGGCCGGCGTATCATAAAAGAACGGAACGCCCCACTGCATCTGAGCGCTTAGACCTGGTGAGTCCGTAGGGCCTTTGGCGGTATTGCTCATATTGATTCCGTGGAAGAACATATGCAACCTGTTGGTGATGTTGGAATCGAGCCGCAATACCTGCTGATCCACCGGCCTGTCAACCGATGTCTGGACGACATAGTTGTATTTGCCTCCGCTCGGAGCATCGCCCAGAGGCGTCGGGTTGCCGGTAGGCAATATGTTGAGAAGTGCCAGCGTGTTTGGGTTGATGAAGGCGGGGTTCACGTGAGTGGAATCCAGGAGACAGACCTGGCTTCCGCCAGAACCACAATTATTGGGATCGGTAAGTGTGACCTTATCTCCCTGTTTATCGACGCTCGGTGAAAAATCGCCTTGCTTTTCCAGCGCCGTCGGCATCATGAAATATCGAGGGGTACCCGGTGTCTTGCTTGGCCAAATCTCATGGGAGAAGAAAAAAAAGAGCTTGTTCTTGTCCCTGTTGAACATTCTCGGCCAGTAAACTGGTCCGCCGATGTTGTAGCCTATGGTATTAAAGCGGTACTGAGGCCGAGGGAGCCCGTTGGGGTTTGCCACGCTAACGGCGCTCTTGTTAAACGTGTCGTTGGCGTTGAACGCCTCGTTGCGGTTGTAGTAGTAGACCTCACCGTGGAAATTGCGAGTGCCCGACTTCGTTACAACGTTGACGATGGCGCCGCCGCTCTGCCCGTATTCCGCCTGGTAACTGTTAAGCAGTACCTTGACTTCGGAGACTGCTTCCATGTTAAGGGGGGTATCAAACCGGTTGCCGCCTCCCCTCGGATTACCATTGACTCCATCCACGCTAATAGAATTACTAACTTCGCGGATACCCGAAACAGCTCCTGCGCTTTGAGTACCCAGTTGGGAGGCTCCTTCGCCATCCTTTACCACCCCCGGGAGAAGGCGGACTAAGGCCAGCACGTCGCGCCCTGGAGTACTCAGGTGTTGGAGCTCATTGGAGTCCAGCAATGCCGAGCGTTCTGCGCTTTCCGTTTGCAAGGGCGTGGGCTCAGCGGTAACGCTCACCGATTGCGTCACCCCTCCAAGTTCAAGCCTCAAACTCCCTGCTGACAAACGCTCGGACGCGCTCAGTTTCAAATCGTGTTTTTCGAATCGTTTGAAGCCCGGGGCCTGTATCAAAACCACAAACTCCCCCGGTTGTACTCCAACGAAAACAAATTCCCCAGAGCCGTGTGTTTTTACTATCCTCGTATCCCCGGTCAGTTGATTTTTCAGCATCACGGTGGCGTCAACAACCGCGGCACCCGACGGGTCCACCACTTGGCCGGAGATCTGGCCGCTGGTCGTCTGCGCATAGACTGCTGCAGCAGACATGAACAGCAATAAAACAAAACTTGCAAGTAGTTTGGCCAGTCGCATACACACCCCCTAGGCATGAATTCCAAAAAAACACAGCTGAACCCAAGCCGAAGACGAGAAATGCGCCGGTCATCGAACTTGATACCTTTGACCTCCCCGGCGCGGCTTTCTGCCCAAAACTGAAAGGTTTCTATCAAGCCGGATAGAAAACTTCAATATTAAAAATCTACGTTTCAAATACTGAAAAACTAAACGATCATTGAGCTAGAATGCCGCAAGGCACCGTGGACGCAGCCGCCGGGCAGATACGGGCGGATTCCTCGTGCGCGCCGGTGACGACTCAACAGAAGGAGCAGACTTCCCATGATCCGGGCTCGTGAATCTAAATCTGCACCAGTCGGTGTGGTTGGAAAGGTCTTGCGAATTTTGGAAGCACTGGACGCGTCCCCCACTGGATTGTAGCTACGCGAAATTTCTCGGCAGACCAGCCTCAACAAAAGCACGGCTTATCGGTTCGTAGCTCACCTGGAAAGCCAGGGCTATCTCTTCCGCGATGATACTGGCACCTACATCGTGGGACCCAAACTGGCCAGGCTCGGCGCCGGAATCGCCTACCATGCCACGCTTCGCAAGATCAGCCGCCCGATGCTGACGCTGCTGTCGAAGCAAACCACGGAAACAGTAAACCTCGCCGTCCTCGACGGGCACGACGTGCTTTACCTCGAAGTGCTGGAGAGTTCCCACTCCTTTCGCATGGCCTCTCAGCCAGGAATGCACCGGCCGCCGAACTGCACGGCCTTAGGCAAGGTCTTGCTGGCATTTCTTCCCAGTGAGCAGCGCGAAGAGATTCCCCCCCTGCTGACCTTCGAGCGCGCAACTCCGCGCACCATTCCAAATCTTGCGCGCTTCCGAAAAGAGCTCGTGCGCGTCTTACAGCAAAGCTACGCAATGGACGATCAGGAGACGGATCTGGGGGCACGATGCGTGGCCGCCCCGGTTCTCGACGAGAGCGGGAAAGTGGTGGCGGCTATCAGCGTTTCCGGCCTTATCACTCGGATGAGCCGGGACCGCATTCAAGCATTTGCAGAAGCGACAAGAAGAGCTGCCCGAACAATTTCAGCGCGTCTCGGCCATTCGAATTGAGATTTGGCTTTCGATAGATTGTTCGTCGCGACGCGCACACCTCTGCGGCGGGAACATCACGGCAAAGAGACACATAACTCCTTATCGATCACTCAGGCCACTGCATTCCGACCTCAGTGCGAGACTAGCCGACGAAATGGAAAGACGTCGATTCGGCGGAGAACGTCAGGGTCTATCTTCACAGCGACATCTTGGTAGCGGCGATCCTTATATTTCACAGCTGCCACTGCCAGCACCGGAGAGATTTCAGCGGCCTTGAATTCTATGATTTGCTGATAAGGCCATTTCTGCTCGCCGGTCACAAACGGAACGAGATAATCAACAGCCTTGTGAATGCTGCGGCCATCCGCCGTTCGAAAATTCCAGAGGTCCACTCCTACGTTTTCCCCGAGCAACCCAAGCTCGAACAGCCCCCCAAGATTCATCGTGCTATACCCCAAGGCCTTGGCCCTTTCCAGTTCCAATGGTTGCCGGCCATCGGGCTCGATCTGTATGGCAATCCGCTTCTCGCCGGCCGACTGGAGAATATTTCGCGCAATATCTGGCTTGCCAGCGAACAGAGCAAGAGATGCAATTTGCACGTCGTAATAACTTCCGTGATTGTTTTTCGCGGCGGCTTCATCCTTGCCGTTCTGCGAATGCATCATCCAGTCAAGGAACCTGGCGCACCACTCTTCCATTCCTTTCTGATCTGCCGCGGTCCACGACTTCGAGCCGCGCAACAATCCAATGGCGTCAACGAGGCGATAAACATCACGGGTTTCGATGAGCCCAGTGCCACGCCCGGTGTTGAATCCGCGAACGCCTTGCGCGAATTCCAGATTCGGGTTCATCCGCGTTTGTGGGTCCAAAAACCACGCTCGCAGCAGCCGCTCAGCATGGTCAGCGCAAGATTCATCACCAAAAAAATAATAGGCCAGCGCAAGCGTGTGCGTCGCCGAGATCACTCGGTCCATGTTCTTGTGATCTTGAACCTGCTCAATTTCCGGATTCACCTGACCATCGCGGCGAATATATGGCAATCCATTCGATTTGCGCGGGTCTGGCCACCAGTACGGCGCCAGGCTCATATAGTCGTGCTTATCCCCGCTGGGTGGATCTATGGATTTGTCCACCACGGACAGACTTTTTTGCATAAGCGCCGCATCTGCATCCTTCCGCAGTTGCTCAAGCGCCGGGTCTTTCAGATTGTCCGCTGCGATCTCGCCTCGTAACTCCTGCAGCATCGCCGAGGGCAATGAAAATACTCGGGGCGCATTCTCAGACTGCCGCGATTGTGTTTTCTGTGCTCGGATAGCACCCGGGTAAATTCCGAAAACAGCTAGACCAAGGACAAGCGCACGAAAGGTTCTTTTCGTTAGGAGCAGGTCTTCAATTTCGTGTCCTGCTTGTGTTAGCCGATCCAAAGTACCTCCTCGAGCACATAATACTATTTGCGGATCAGAAATGCTGCGGGTCCAGAAGAGCGGTCTGAGTTATCGCCGCTGCTCGTCACTGGGTCGCACGTTGGAGAGAACCAGTGATTCAACTTGACGGCACAATCAAGAGAGTTCTTCGTGCAGAAGTTCTTGGTTTGGCCGGCGAGCTTTCTGAACGCGCGGCTCGCAACAAAATGGCGGTACTTCTTCGCCCCATCAATGGGGGGAAATACCGACCAGAAGCAACCATCACGTTCGGCCAATTCCTCAAGGAATGTTGGGAGCCTGCTGTGGTGCCCCAGCTGAAGCATATGGACGTGTTGAGCGAAAAACTCGGAACTTGCACCAATCTTGCAATAAAGGCGTCGGGGCGGATTCAGTGACTACGCTAACTCTTTGTATTCTAAGAAGATATTGGAGCCGAGAGTGGGAGTTGAACCCACGACCTGCCGATTACGAATCGCTTTTAATCCAAACGAACCTAAGCCACCAACCCTAAGCCCAAGCAAGATCAAGGACTTAACTGTTGGTGGCTTTGGTGTGTTTAGGCTCATTTTTGGCGGTTTGATGGAACTTTGATGGAATCTTGTCGAGTTAGGGCATTGATTGCATCCCTGTAATTCGTACCGTATCTATCGAATCTGAAGCAATTCTGTTTGCGGCGGACGGTCGTCCTTGTCTCCACCGTAATCCGGCTGAGTCCAATTGGGCTGCGAGCCTAGAACCGCTGTCTCGGAATTTCCTGGCACACTTTCTGAAACCTCAGAAGCATGTACAATCTGGGTTCGCCGATCAGGTTTAGGTAGCTCTGGAATGAGTAAGGGATTTGCGTGCTCGCTGCAAGAGCAATCGGAGCACGCGCAATTGACGTTTACGAGCGCGAGAAAAGAATGGCTGGGAGACCTGGACTCGAACCAGGATAGCCAGATCCAGAGCCCGGAATCTCAGTCTAAGCGGCCACCAGACAAACCCTTGAAGATTTTTCCCCACGGTCTAGTCGTGCCTGCCGAGGTAGATTGTTGTGCCACGAGAACACCAGGCAGGAATAGACACAGCAAACCAACCAACAACACTCTCGATGCATGTTCGCCTCCTCGTGCACATCCACTAGCCCAAGAGGTACCTAGCCAAATTCCCGAGCACATCCCAGTGAAATCCCCAATGTATTGTATTTGGTAGGCCAGGGCCTGGTAAACGCTAGTGCTTAATCGGACGCGCGTTTTCGGGAATACGTGGAGGCAGGCACGGTGCTCTGCGCGCGTTCGATTAAGGTGCGCGATGGCGCACCCATTCAGAACAAGGCGATCCACGTGGCGATTGCGGTGAACCTGGCGGGCCACAAGGAGGTTCTGGGACTGTGGGCGGCGGTGTATCCGAAGGCCGAGGTGCAGACGTGTATCGTGCATATGGCACGGGCCTCGCTGAGCTATGTGAACTGGAAACAGCGCAAGAAAGTGGGAGCG
>Ga0193733_1000031_pt1 | contig 67154 bp, 127 predicted proteins | sample U1s2metaG_FD_145076 | JGI IMG/M metagenome (GOLD analysis project Ga0193733, IMG submission 145076) | Soil microbial communities from a riparian zone of the East river system, Colorado, United States - U1s2 | ecosystem: Environmental > Terrestrial > Soil > Riparian zone | place: USA: East...
GCCCCCGCGAAGACTCCCCGCAAGCGTGCTGCGGCGAAGCCGGCCGCCGAGGCACCGCAAGGTGTCGCCCGTATCCCCCAGCGCTCCCAGGGCTGGTACCGCGACCCCGAGACCGGACAGAAACTCCGCTCCGTCACCACCCTGCTGGGGCAGGGCTTCCCGAAGCCAGAGCTCGTGTTCTGGTCTGCGAACCTGACCGCGAGCGACGCCTTCGACACCCTGCCGACGCTGATCCGCGCCTCATTGCACCCGGCCGAACGCGAGGTGGCTTACGACTGGCTCCGCAAGGGCCACATCCGCAAGAAGGAGGAGCGGGGCGACCTCGGCACCGCAGTCCACGACATCATCGAGGCCCACGTTCTGGGCGAGCCGATTTCCGAGGCGCTGCTCAACGATCCGGAGATGGCCCCGTACCTCGACGGCCTGCTGCGCTTCATCGAGGACTGGCAGGTCACGTTCGAGGCCTCCGAGATGGTCGTCGCGAACTACACCGAGGGCTACGCCGGGCGCCTGGACTACATCCTGAGCTCCCCCCTGATCGCCGAACGCCTCAACGTCCCCGCGGACACGCTCTTCATGGGCGACACCAAAACGGGCGGCGAGCTCGACGAGAAGGGTGTGTACCCAGAGGCCGGCGCGCAGATGTCCGGGTACCGCCGGGCGGAGATGTGCTGGCTGCGGGACGGTTCGAAGATCCCGATGCCACAGACCCACACCACGGGGATCGTGCTGCACCTGCGCCCGGAGGGCTTCCGGGTCATGCCGCTGCTGTGCGGCGACGACGTGTTCGAGGCCTTCCTCCATGTCTACAAGGTCGCCGAGTTCAAGCGCGTGCTGTCGAAGTCCGTCGTCGGCGAGCCGCTGGCGCTGCCGACCATCCAGTCCGATTCGAAGGGGGATGCGGCCTGATGCCGATCTTGGATTTGCAGATGAGGATGCGGCAGCTCGGAGAGATCCGCATCGGCCACGTCGTGGACACCGGCCGGGTGAGCGAGAAGACCGGGAAGAAGATCCTGCGTCCGGAGAAGCTCAAGGCCTTCCGGTTCACGAGCCCGTCGCAGGAGATCCTGGCCAGCGTCGCCAAGTTGTACGGCGGCGAGGTGAAGCCGTGGACCCCGGCGAACGGCGGGCCAGCCGAGTTCGAGGTGTACTCAACCGCGACGCGCCTGCCGGTCCTGATCCCGCCGCGTGACGCCGTGTCGCAGTGGTACGAGCTGTACGCCGGGTCGAAGTGCCTGCGCCGTTGCGACGGCCGTCTGGAGCAGAAGTCCGACAAGGCGTGCATGTGCAACCCGGAGCGGCGGCAGTGCTCGATCACGACGCGCGTGAACGTGATGCTCAAGGACGTTCCGGCGCTGGGTCAGTGGCTGCTGATCTCGAAGGGCTACTACGCGGCGGTGGAGTTGCCGCCCGCGGCGGAGCTGCTGGCGCAGGCGGGCGGATACGTGCCGGGCTGGCTCGGCATGGAGGAGAAGAGCGTCGTCCGCGAGGAGGGGCCGACGCGGTTCATGGTGCCGACGCTGGACGTCGAGATCACTCCGGCCGCGCTGATGTCGGGTCAGGCCGCGGTGGCGCTTGCTGCTGGCGCTGGCAAGGCGGAGGTGGCGCAGGCGGATCGGACGGCGATCGAGGCCGCACCGGCAGCACCCGCTGCGCCGCCCAGGGACTTCCTGGCCCTGGCGCAGAAGGCCGCTACCGCAGACGACGTTCGCAAGCTCTACGGCGAAGCGAAGGCTGCCGGCGCGCCTGCGGAGTACCTGGCGGATCTCGCCAAGGTCGGGACGTCGAAGCCGGGCGCCAATCAGGCGGAGAGCAACGCCGCCGCGGTTCCCGTCGCGGCCGAGGACGAGCCCATTGAGGCGGAGTTCGTGGACGAGGACCCGACTGAGGTGTGGGGCCAGATCGTGTTCGCCGCCGGGGGCCGGGGCTGGACCACGGACCAGATCGAGCAGGAGTTCGCGAAGCGGAACGGCGGCACGATGCCGGGCTCTGCCGAGGTGAGCGACCTGCAGAACTTCCTGGCCTACCTGCGGAAGCCGCAGGGCTCCGCCACCTGACGCGTTCGGGCGCCGCTCTCGGCGGGAGAGCGGCGCCCACCCAGCCATCTCATCTACCGATCCCTGGAAGGGGAACCGTGACCACTCTAACGAGCGAGATCACCCTCACCGAGTCCCGCAGCATGCGGGAGAAGACCATCCGGCGCACGGACGTCCTCGCCAAGGTCAAGGCCCTGACGCTGCTCCCCGACGACATCCACGCCACCACGGACATCGTCGCCGACTTCTACGGCGTCCCGGTCTCCACCATCAAGAGCCTGGCTGCCACCAACCGCGAGGAACTGGCGGCGAACGGCCGACGCGTCCTGCGGGGCCCGGAGCTTCGCGAGTTTGCGGGTCCATTTGGCGGACTCGCAAAGCTGACGGGCAGTACGAAGGCGCGGTCCCTGGCGCTCTTCACTCGCCGGGCGATTCTCAACGTCGGCCAGCTGCTGACGGGCTCCGAGGTTGCCGAGCAGGTGCGCGCCTACCTGATCGAGGTCGAGGAGCAGGCGGCCCCCGCGGCGCGCTCGGAGGCTGTCGACCGCGTGGTGCTGGCCGAGGCGCGGATCCGGATGCTCAAGGAGGCGGACGGCTTCCTCGACGCCGCCTGGGTGCGCATGAAGATCGCCCACCAGGCCGCATATGGCCTCGGTGAGGAGCCGGAGGTCGACCCGCTCGACAAGCCGCTCTACGTCCCCGACTTCCTGAAGTCGAAGGGCCTGAAGCAGCCACAGATCGTTTCCGTGCAGTCGTGGTTCGGCCGGCGGGCGGCGTCACTGTACGAGGCGGAGACGGGCGAGAAGCCGGGGAAGCGCACGGAGGACACGGTGCGCGGTTCGGTGCGTGAGACGTTCGCGTGGACCGAGCGGCACCGGCCGGTGTTCGAGGAGACGTGGACGCGGTTCTACGCCGCGAGCTACCCGGCCGCGCCGGTGCAGGCCGACATCTTCGGCGGCGAGGCATGACCTCCACCGACCTGTTCATCGTCGGCTGCCTGGTCTTGTACCTGGCTGCCCTGTCGCTGTTCACGTACTACGCGCAGCAGAACTCGCAGCCGGCCCGGCGCCTGGCGGAGGAGCTGGTCGAGTCGACTGCGGTGGACGCGGGCTTCTACGAACTGGCGCAGGCAGTGTGCGCGCCGCGTCCGGGCGGTGAGGACTGATGCCGTGGATCTCGAAGACCGCACTGTCGGAACTGCAGGGCTACATCGACGTGTACGGCACCGCACTGGAGGAGCACCACGGCAGCCGTGACTCCTGCAAGAGCACCCTGCTGCGGATCGCCGGCGTGGCTGCGGCGGAGCGCCGCCGGGCGGCGAGCGAGCTGCGGCAGGCCACGGAGCGGATCGCTGACCTGGAACGGCAATTGGAGGCGCGCGCCAAGGACATCCGGGCGCTCACCGAGGAGCGCAACACGGCGAAGAGCGCGATCGAGGCCAGGGCCGTCGACGGCTGGGAAGCGGAGGCCGCGTCATGAGCTGGCACCTGCAGCGCATGGCCGCGCTGGACTTCGAGTCCTCGGATAAGGATCCGTTCACGGCCCGCATCGTGACCTGCGCCCTGATCATGGTCGGCGGCGGTCAGCCCACCGAGACCTTCGAGTGGCTGCTGAACCCCGGCATCCCGATGGAGCCGGGTGCGATCAAGGTCCACGGCATCACCGACGAGTACGCCGCGAAGCACGGCCAGCCCGCAGCCGAGGGCGTGGAGCAGATCGCCGCGGCCGTCAGCAAGGTCGTGCAGGCCGGGATCCCGCTGGTCGGCCACAACCTGGGCGGCTACGACCTGACGCTGCTGGAGGCCGAGTGCGCGCGTCACGGCCTCGGGTCCCTGGAAGGGCTCTGCGGGCAGCCGCTGACCCGGGTCATCGACACGATGGTCCTGGACCGGCACGCGGCCCCGTTCCGCCGGAAGGTGTCGCCCACGCAGGGCCCGTACACCATGAAGACCACCGCGCAGATGTACGGGCTCGGATGGGATGACGACCTGGCGCACGGTGCGGCGTACGACGCGCTGAAGTCGGCGCAGGCCGCCTGGGTCATGGGTGCCTACGCGAGCCGGCACGCCACGGAGCGCCCGGGCTGGGTGCTGGCGTTGCGGAACAGTCGCGGCCCGTATGAGCGGTTCGACGATCTGGCGACGGACGTGGACGAGCTGCACGTGCGCCAGGAGTGGTGGCATCGGGAGTGGGCTCAGGACTTCCAGGAGCATCTGCGGAAGTCGGATGCGTCGGCTGTCGTGGATGGCCGCTGGCCGCTGCGGTCGGGCGGTCCGCGATGACTCTCCCCACCATCCTGCGCCGTCTCCCGCTCCTGCGCCCGGCCGCCCCGCGTCCGGTGTCTGCGGGCGTGCTGGTGCAGCGCTGGAGCCGCTGCCCGGTGCACGGCTTACAGCTCGTGTCGGTGATCGATCCGGGCTGCCGCTGCCCCCGCTGAACCACTCTCCCGCCCGCACTCAACTCCCGCACGCCCCCCGCCGGGTCCCACCGGCCGCACCATCACCGAGGAGCACAGCATGCCCACCACTACCCCCCGCAGACCGCGCCGTCCGGTGCTGGACCTGCGCCGGGCGGCTCCGCGTCCGGCACTCCGGGACTGCCAGCTGTGCGGCGGCACCGTCACCGGCAGCTGGTCTGGCCCGGACTTCGTGTGCCGCGCCGGGCATGTCACCGAGCCGCTCGGGACCGGGCCCATCCGCACCTACGCCTGACCATCCGCAACACCCTCATGGAGAACCTGATGAATAAGACGCAACTAGTCGAGTACGTCGCGAAGACCCTCGGCAGCAACGCCGCACCGGGCGCCGTCGAGGCCGTCCTTGACGCGATCGCCCGGGAGTTGGCCGCTGGCGGCTCGGTCTCGGTGACCGGCTTCGGGACGTTCAAGACCGCCAAGCGGGCGCCCCGCACGGCACGGAACCCGCAGACCGGCGAGCCCGCCGCGGTCCCGGCGCGCACGGTGCCGAAGTTCCTGCCGGGCCAGAACCTGCTGGACCTCGTCAACGGCGACCGCGCGGTGCCCGTGGACGGCTCGGCGGTCGCGAAGGCCCCGAAGGGCTCGCTGAGCGGCGGTGCCCGATGAGCACGCGAGCGAAGCAGCAGTACCGCCCGACGCCAACCGGGATCCTGCGCGCCCGCGTTGCCGACCTGGAAGCCCAACTCGCGGCCGTCGACGCCACCACACCCAACCGGGGCGAACTCCTCGCGCTCCTCACCTGGGCCGCGCCGCTGCGCTTCGCCGTCCCGGGCGCACCCACGATCACGATCCACGTCAACCCGAGGCCAGGCCGACCGGGCAGCTACTGCGTCATGCGGTTCGGCTGGGAGGAGCCCAAGACCCTGGACCGCACCGACGGCTGGCTGCCCTTGGCGGACGTCGGTCTGGACGCCCAGTACCAGTGGGGTCTCGCTGAGGCCCTGGAGCGGGTTCCCGGGCTGTTGGAGGCAGAGTCCCGGGAGCACGCCGCCTGGCAGCGGAAGCGGGAGCACGCGGGTCGCGCCAGGCAGATGGCGGCTGTCGCTGAGGAGTTCCTGGAGCCGGTCCGCGCGGCCGTCAAGGAAGCGGTGTCGGCATGAACATTCTCCGACTGTTCCACGGCTGCCCGGAGCGCACCCCGGGCCGGCACTCCGCCGAGTGGGCCGCGATGCGAAGGGACCTGACTGCCGCGCAGTCGCAGTGCAGCACGCTCGAAACGGCCCGGGACACGGCGGCGCAGCGCCACGAGACGGAGATGCACCAGCAGGCTGCGGCGTTCCGTCTGGAGCGCAATGGCCTCCGGGAGTCTCTGCGCCTCGCCGCTGACGCCAACGCAGAGCTGCTGCGGGAACGCAACGAGGCCCGCGGTCGGCACGACGAGGTACTGAGCCGTCTACGGACGGCCGAGGCCCAGGTCGAGCAGTTGCGGGCCACGCTTCGTGCACTAGAGGTGCCCGTCGACCCGGACGCCGCGCCGGGGCAGCCCGCGCTGATGGACGACCCGGACGCGTGGATTAACCAGCCGGACGGTCCGCCGCGGGCCGACGAATGGATCAGCCCCGTCGCGCCCGTTGCCCCGGTCGACTCGGAGGCGGCGGACGTCAACGCCAAGACGCAGCTCACCGACGTGCGCGACCTGCGGGAGGACTCGACGGTCACCCAGCAGGTCGCCCTCCCGGCCGCGTGGACTGCTGCTGCCCTCCCGGTCCAGCCGCCGCTGCCCGACTTCGCGCCGACGCTCACCATGCCCCTCGCCGAAGCGCCGCTGGCCACAGAAGTGTCCCGCGACGCCGCGGACGCCGCCCGCGCCTCGGTGGCCGACGCCATCGAACCCGACCTCGCCGCCGCCCTGCTCCCCTGACCAACCCTCAACCGAAAGGCCCGACATGTCAGCTCGAACCCTCGCTCCGCGTGTCGCCATCGGCGTCGCCCCAGGCGACAGGAGCGGCAACCTCACCTTCACCGGAGAGGTGTCGCCGCAGAAGCGCCACTGGCTCCTGCGCTGCATCTGCTCCTGCGGGGGGACCGAGGACGTCCGGAAGGACCGGTGGGGCAAGAACCTCTACTGCTCCTCGTGTCGAGTCCGCGCTCGCGCCGCTGGCAACACCAAGCACGGGCTCTCTCACACCCGCGAGTACTCCACCTGGGTGGCCATGATCGACCGCTGCACGAATCCGAGCGCAACCGGATGGGAGTACTACGGCGGTCGCGGCATCACGGTCTGCTCGGCGTGGATGGATCTTGACACTTTCATCCGCGATATGGGCCAGCGGCCCGAGGGCATGTCCATTGACCGAATCGACAACGACGGCAACTACGGGCCGGGCAACTGCCGCTGGGCAACCCCCAAGGAACAGAACAACAACAGGCGTCCACCTCGACCCCATGTCCGCCGCGCTCGCAAGCCCTCCGAGTGGTGCCGTAAGCGCCTGCACCGGATGACCTCGGACAACCTCTACTTCAACCGCACTACCGGCACGAGCACATGCAAGCAGTGCGCCAAGGATCGAGCCGCCGCTCGCCATGAACAGCTGCGCGCCGCCACCGTGCCGCAGCTCGACGCGCCCGCCCAGTAACCCGCCCCGGCCGCGCGCTCACCCCGTGCGGCCGGGCACCCACCACCTCGGGGGAACCCCATGCTGCTGCACCTGATCTCCACCGTCCTGTTCCACCCCATCCGCTCCGGCGCCGGATTCCTCGCCCTGTTCCTGGCATGCCTGGCCGTCGGGTTCTGGCCCGGCTGGGACGAGGTCCGGTACCGGGCCGTCGGCGTCTACGACTGGGCCCGCCGGCTCACCGGCCGCGACCGGGGGCAGTCATGAGCCCCGTCCTGCTCGCCGCCCTGAGCTTCCTTGCCGCCGCCGGACTCACGGCGGCCGTGATCGCCGTGCGCCGCGCCAACCGGAAGGTCCGCCGCATCCTCGACCGGCGGCGCTGGGAAGCCAGCACCGGCAAGGCATTCGACGTCCTCGACTGGGTCGCCATCGAATACGCCGAAGCCATCGTCCGCGCCGAGTACCAGACGTACCAGGCCGAACGGAGGCGACCGTGACCGGCCACCCGTGGATCACCGCCTGCGTGTGCCTGTGGGGCCTCGAAGGACTCGCCGGGCTGCTCGCGGCACCCGTCTGGCGACTCGAAAGGCAGGAACGATGACCACCGCCGTAGCCGGCCGACCGCCGACCATGGCCGGCGCCGTGCACTCCAACTGCCGCTGCCTACGCTGCCGCATCGGCTACAACGAATGGCTCGCCGACCGGCGCGAGCAGGTCGCAGCCGGAACCTGGCTGCCCTTTGTCGACGCCGGGCCGGCCCGCCGGCACATCAACAAGCTGCACGCGGCCGGGATGACGCTGCCGGTCATCGCCATCCTCGCCGGCCTCCACCTCGAAGACATCCGTCGCGTCCGCGGGCCCGTCGGTGCCCGTCCGGCCGCGATCCGCATCCGCCCCGACACCGAGCGAGCGATCCTCGGCGTCGAACTCCACTTCAGTCGGCTACCTGCCAACGCCCTCGTCCCGGCCCGGGGCGCCGCACGGCGGATCCGGGCGCTACGAGCGATCGGCTGGCCCGCGAAGAACCTGTGCGCCCGCGTCGGCATGAGCGAGAAGAACATGTGGCAGCTCCTGGCCCGGAAGCACACCCAGGTCGTCACCCATCAGCGCATCGCCGACCTGTACGAGCTACTGCGGGACCAGAACCCACTGGACCACGGCGTCGACCCGGTGATCTACCGGCGGGGCATGGGCTACGCCGCTGCCCGCAAATGGGCCGTACCTGCGGCGTGGACCGACATCGACACCGACGAGAAACCCAACGGGAGGATCCGGGCCCCGCGCTACCTCAAGAGCGATCCGGGCGAGCGGGGCCGGGAAGTCATCGACGAGACCGAGCACCTGGCCAGCTTTGGCTGCACCCGGGAGGAGATCGTCGCGCGGGTCGGCATCGACTGGGACTCGATCATGGCCGTGCACCGCCGTGCCGACGTCGAGGTGCCGCTCTCGGTTCGGTTCGCGCCGGAGCGGGAGGCCGGCTGATGTCGAGCAAGGACACGCGGCAGTTGATACGGCGGCTCCGGTCGCAGGGCTGGCTCATATGGCTGGCCGGGTCCGGCCACTGGCGAGCCCGCAATCCGGCGACCGGGGCGACCGTGACCATCTCGGCCACGCCCTGCGGCGGGAAACGCGCGGCACTCAACGACCGGGCCTGGCTACGGAAAGCCGGGGCGGACCTGTGACCGACATGCGCTTGTCCCTGGTGTATCCGCCCGCCTGCCGCTGGCACGACGCCGACGGCAGGTGCGGGGACCCGGTCGGCCGGCCGTACCCGTGCGGCTTCCGCTGCGCCAAACACACGCCCGCAGTGCTCGCGGGACACCCCGAACCCACCACGCCGACACAACGACAGGAGGCCAACTGATGCCCAAGCAGCTCACGGCACAGACCGCCACGATCACGACGGCTGCGGTCGAGGTGAAGACCCTGACCGTCTCCGGCAAGCAGGTGACCTTGGCGGTGTTCCGGCAGCTCCGCGAGGAACCGCTCATCGCGGAGGACGGCACCCTCAACGGCGTCCCCTGGGGCTACGTCAACTACCACCCCGACAAGTGCGAGGGCTCTCAGCTCGCGCACTGGCACATCGTGTGGCAACAGGGCGATGGCCTGCTGCGATCCAGGGTTGCCAAGCGAGCCTCCTTTGACGATTGGAGGTCGGATGACAGCGAAGCCTTCTACAGCGAGGAGGCCAGCGCATATATGGGGGCGTGGGTTCGCGAATGGCTTCACGGAAGAACAAAGAACAATCCCCTGGCCGAGTCGCCATCCGGCAAACGGGGCCATCATTTCAACGGCTTCCGCGATCTGAAGATCGCGGGATTGACCGTCACCGCTGGACTATTTTCTAGTCTGACCTGCGCGATTGTGGCTGCAAATGCAATGTTCGAAGCGACCGAGAATCAGAAAGTGGCAGATCAATATCCCAACGACGGCTACTACATCAGGCGCGCAGAGGAGTCCGGAGAATCCGCCCGCGTGGCCCTGGCTGCTCTCGACGCCGAAGTCAATTCCTGGGATATGCCATTCGAGGCACTGGCTGCCGAACATGAAGCCGCCGTCGCCTTGGAAGTCGAGCGCCGCCAGCGCCATCGCGACGTGCGCAAAGCCCTCGCCGACCTTCCTCAGCTCTTCATCGCCGTCTGACCGAGAACGGAACCACCCTATGGCTCAATACGATCAGGTCAAGCTGCTCAGCCTCGACGCCGAGTTCCTCGCCGCGCTGATCCGCCAGCACCTGCACGTGCAGGACGGTGACCCCGACCTCTGGAAGTTGCTTGCAAGCGAGGCGATTCGGGGCCGGACCGCTGCGGCACTCAAGGGCATCCTTCGTGACGTTCGCGAGGAGATCAAGAAAAAGGCAATGGAGCATCAGGCGCTCCGCATCCGCCTCCTGAAGCAGGGAGGTTACGGACGTCGGGCATGGGACAAGGCCGATGCCGAGCACCAGGCATGGAAGACGCGTAGGGGGGAATTCCTGATCGCGGTCGAGCATCGCCTCGGCTCGATCAAGGACCCCGACGAAGGCACGCGGGAGCAAATGCTCGCCCGGCGAGCCAGGCGCCTGTCCGCCAACGAAGCGCGGTACCGCGACGCCGTACAGGCACTCGCTGTCCGCATTCACCAGCACCAGGCACTCACCGCCCGGTCCAGCCGCGAACCCGAGCAGCACGACTATGACCTGTGGCGACTGCTCGACGAGCTGACCGTGCCCTTGGGCGACGACAATGCGCCGGTCCCGCTCCGGCGAATGCTGCGCGCTTACTGGTTCGAGACCACGCCGGCCACCGTCCGCGAGGGCGAGACGCGGACTGCGGAACGAATGATGCGCCAAGCCCCTGCTGGACGGTCCCAGCGGTACGGAGGCACACCTAAGGCCCGTCACATCGGCAACCCCGGCTCGCTGGCATGAGGGCGCGCATGGAGAGGCGAGGACCATGCGCCGGAGGTCGTGCAGTGAGGCGCGGGTCAGCCGGCGGCGGTGTCGCAGGGAGGGGTGGGCTACTTCTCCAGCGATTCCAGGCGGGCGCGGTCGGCGAGGGCCCGGTGGAAGAAGTCCACGGAGACCAGGACGGCTTGCGGCTTGTCGCGGCGGGTCAGCAGGAGGGGTTGGCCGAGCAGACGCACCTGGGCGATGACCTCGGTCATGTTCGCGCGGGCGTCGGAGATTCCCATCTCGCGGACGTCGGATTCAGCCATGCGTCCAGGATACACACAAGCCCAACTTTGATGTCCGTCGCTGCCGACGTATTGTACAATTCAAGGGTGGCCCAGAACGGTGGGACGGCCACAGCCCCGCGCTCGACGCGCCAGTCACGGCCTGCATGAAGGCCTGTTTTGCCATGTCCACTTTCATGTCGAGCACCCCGAGAAGAGCGCACGTGAGTAAAGAAGCGGTGGCCTGGGCGATGGACGACGCGCCCATGCTGCTGACCGAGAAGGGCAAGCCGGACACCACGGCCCGGCACGTCCTGCAGGTGCTCGCTGAACACGCCCACGCAAACGGCGGCGGCGCGCGCCCCTCCGTCATGCGCATCCAGCACCGCACCGGTTACGAGCGGAGCACTGTCCAGCGCGCGCTTCGGCGGCTGGAACAGGCGGGGCTGATCTTCGCCGAGAGCGTTATCAACGGATGCACGGTCTACCGGCTCGCCTTGAACCTGAAGCGGGGCGCCTCCGACTGGGACGCGCTTGAGGCAGAGGAGAACCTCCGGCGGAAGGCGACGGCCGACCGGGTGAGGAAGCACCGGGCCAAGCATGTAACGCACTTGAACGACGTTACTGACACGCACTCTGACGACGTTACGAGCGCCGAAGTAACGCACTCAGACGGCGTTACCGATGGCGATGTAACGCACTTTGACGACGCCTGTAACGCAGTTCAACAGCGTTCTGTAACGCACTCAGTGCGGCCCGAACCAACTACATATGAACCAACTACAGAACCAAAAGAAAAAGACTCCTGCTCCCCGCCTCCGGCAGAGAGCGAGTGCGACGACGCGCTCTTCGCCGTAGCCGCCCCGCCCGTAGCCGCCGCCCCGCCCAAGCCCGTCGACACGTTCGACGCGTGGTGGAGCAAGTACCCGCGCAAAGCCGCCAAGGGCCACGCCCGCCTCGCCTACGCCTCCGCGCTCAAGAAGCCCGGCATAACCCCCGAGCTCCTTCTGGCCGCCGTAGTTGCCTACAGCGCCCACCACGTGACCTGCGGCACCGCGAAGAACTGGATCGCCCACCCCACCACGTGGCTCAACGGCGAGCGCTGGGACGACGAGCTCGTCGTCCCCGAGCAGCGCGGCAACGGCTCCCCGGCCCCCTTCCGCAACCCCGTGAACCAAGACGACTACGACGGAGAACTCTGATGGACTACACCGCCAAGATCGCCCCGCCCGTCGATCCCACGGTCGACCGCCTCGGCGAGATCCTCGCCGCCCGCGGCATCGACCCCGCCACCGTCAACAAGGAAACCGGCGACCCGCAGAGCCCCGGCGGCCTGATCCGCGCCGCCGTCCAGCACAACGCCGAAGCCATCCCGCTTCACTACCGGTCTTCCGTCGCAACCGCACCCGAGCTCCGCACCTGGGTCGACGCCCTCGTAGCCGACGCAGGCCTGCGCATCGTCCCGTTCGTCAAGACCGGCCCGTCGCTGCTCCTCCTCGGACCCACCGGCGTCGGCAAGACCTACCAGGGCTACGGAGCCATCAGGGACCTCGCCGTCACCGGCATCACCGCCCGCTGGATCGCCGCCACCGCAGCCGACATCTACGCCGCACTCAGGCCGCGCCACGGCGTCGACTCCGAGAAGGAGTTCCAGCGCTACGCCGGAGCCGACCTGCTGTTCGTCGACGACCTCGGCGCCGCCAAAGCCTCCGACTGGACCGAAGAGGTCAACTACCGGCTCATCAACCACCGGTACGAGGCCGAACGCCCCACCCTGTTCACCTCCAACGTTCCGCCCGCCCAGCTCGGCTCCGCGCTCGGCGACCGCGTCGCCTCCCGGCTCACCGAGATGTGCAAGCACGTCGTCCTCAAGGGCAGCGACCGCCGCAGGGGGCAGGTGTGAGGTTCCTCGACGAAGGCGACGTTCGCGCCATGCGCAAAGAGGGCGACCTCATCGACTGGATCAAGAGCCAGATGCGGGAAGGCCGCGCCAAAGCCGACGCCCGCCGGGCTCTGGTCCTGCGCTACCCCGACCTCGCCGCCCAGCTCACCCAGCAGCCGATCAACTGCCAGTCCCCCGAGCAGTGGACCGGAGCCATGCCGCCCGAGACCTGGAACGGCATGCCCAACAACAGTCCGCTGCGGCCCGTCCTGCTCGCCATCGTCGCCGAGGCCGAGCGCCGCAGCTACGCCGGGAGCACCTGATGCCGATTCGCCCCGAGAACCGGAAGCGGTACCCGAAGGACTGGGCGGCGATCAGCCGCAGCATCCGCACCGTCCGCGCCGCCGGCCGATGCGAGTGCCTCGGCGAGTGCGGTCGCGGAACCCACGACGGCCGCTGCCCGAACCGCAACGGCGGCCACGCCTACGGCACCGGCTCCAAGGTCGTCCTCACCGTCGCCCACCTCGACCACACGCCCGAGAACTGCGACCCCGCCAACCTGCGGGCCATGTGCCAGGGCTGCCACCTGCACTACGACCGCGAGCACCACCGCGAGACCGCAGCCGCCACCCGGCGGAAGGCAGCCGAAGACGCGGGCCAGCTCGCGTTCGGACCGGACCCCACCCCGCCGTCCGGTTGACCGGCCGTCCGCCGGCCGCTGCACCTGACCCGACCTGCCGCCTGACCCGCCGTCACTGTGACGGGCCGTCACCTGGCCGTCACTCGCCGTTCCATGACCATCGCCGCAACCCGAAGGAGAGCCCATGTCCAAGCCCATCACGCCGTCCCGTCTCGGCAACCTCCAGCAGAAGATCAAGACGCGACTGGTGCGCGGCTGCGGCGAGCAGCGGATCGCCTACCGCGCAGAAGTCCTGGACCTGTTCGCCCGCCTGGCCGCCGAGACCGCGCTCCAGCAGCTGGCCCGCGGCGAGCTCGCACCCGAGCCGATCGTGACCCCGCCGCCACCGCCGGAGGTGCCGGATCTGCCGCTGGGCATGACCCCGGAGCTCCTGGACGTGCTGGAGCTGGTCGCGGACAACATGACCGACCAGCAGATCGCGCGTCGGCTGAAGCTGACGGTGTGGCAGGTCAAGCGGCGGCTGGGCCAGGTGTGCACGGCGCTGGATGTGCGGGGCCGGCTGGCCGCGGTGGCTGCCGGGTACGAGCTGGGGTTCCTGGGTCCGGCTGCCCGTCGTGCCAGGAGGGCGGCTGGGCGGTCGTCTGCGCGCCGGAAGCTGCTCGAAGGCGGCGCGGGGCCTGCGGGCGGAGATCGGGCCGGAGAGGCCCCGTCAGACGCGTCTGTGACAGGTGGAGCGTGAGTACCCGCCGGGCATGCCCCGTCCCGCCGTCTCCGTCGCGCCTCAGCGGCCCGCTGGGAGCGAGTTGGACCCGGACAGCCACCCCCGCCCCTGCGCGCCGCTACGGGGCCCCTGAGGGCGTCAAGGCTCCGAAGCCACCCCGCCCGTTCCTGACCCCCGCGCAGCTCGCCGTGGTCGCCCTGGCCGCGCAGGGCCTGGACAACGCCGCGATCGCCGCCCGCCGCGACTCTGCCGTGAACACGGTCAAGGTCCAGATGTACGCCGCCGGGAGCAGGCTCGGCTCCACCCGTGGCCGCGCGGCCACTGTCGCCGCCGCCTGCCAAGCCGGACTCCTCGACCACCTGCCCGTCGAACGCCAACGCCCCGACCTGCCACCCCGGCTCCTCGACACCCTGCACGCCATCGCCAACGGGCTCACCGACGAGCAGATCGCCGACAAAACCGGCAAGCCCGTGAGCAGCGTCAAGTCCCGCGTCAAGGTCCTGTACGCCGAACTCGCCGCGAACGGACGTGCGCACGCCGTCCTCATCGGCTGGCAGCTCGGGCTGTGGGACGGAGGCCAGCAGTGACCCGCGGGCACCAGGCCGCAGCGTGCGGCACGGCATCCGGTCGCTCCAAGCATCAGCGCGCCGGGGAGCCCGTATGCGACGCGTGCAAGGCTGCCTATGCGGCGGCGGAGCGCGGGCGTGCCGCCCGGCGCCAGATGGGCAGTTCGAAGCCGAACCTGACCCATGGGCTTGCCGCGAGTTACCGCTATGGCGGATGTCGATGCAATCTCTGCACCCAAGCGATGCGGCAACTCAGCCAACGCACTTCGGCTCAATATCGGGCCCGGAACGCCGAAAGGCTGCGGCCGTGCGGAACCCTCGCTGGCGTTAATCGTCACCGCGAGGCAGGCGAACCGCTCTGCCTCGCCTGTCAGATGGCTGCCATCGAGGCCGAGGGCAGGCATTACGCCGCAACACGAGGAGAGGGTGGCCGCTTCGAGCCGTCCTCCATGTCCGACGAGCAACGATTCCTGGCCGCCGTTGAACATTCTGAGGGCCATTGGTTGTGGCGCTTGGGTCTGGATGACGACGGATACGCCAACTTTAAAGTCAGAGGGCAAAGTCAGCGTGCGCATCGCTGGTCCTATGGGCATTTCATTGGCCCTATTCCGGATGGCTTGCAGATAGATCATCTCTGCCATGGTCGCGAGCCGGCATGTCCTGGTGGCGCCACTTGTATCCATCGGCGCTGTGTGAATCCTGCCCATCTCGAAGCAGTGACCGGCGCGGAGAACTCAGCGCGTGGGCGTTCGGTAAATCGAGACAAGACCCACTGTCCCGCCGACCACGAATACACACCCGAGAACACATACGTGCAGCCCAGCCGCCCGAAATCGCGGCGCTGCCGGGCTTGCGCCGCCGCAAGGAGGAAGTCGTGAAGCGCGAACGCCCTGGAACCGTCGGCGTGACCTGGCAGCAGCAGCTGGCCCGCACCGAGACCGTGGTCCGCGACGACGGCTCGCCCTGGACGGTCACGCCCTGGCTGGAGCCCGTCCCGGCCCGCCCGTTCGAGCCGCCGGCCGCGCTCAACCGGGCCGACCGCAGGCGCGACAAGCGGGCGCAGCGGAAGCGGGGGCGGTCGTGATCGCCTTCGAACTGCGCGACAAGACGGCGGCGGCGGACCTCATCGAGGCGCTGCGCGGTGCGCCTCCCGCCAGCGACCAGGACGCCCGGCGGCGGGAACGATTGGCGGACCTGCTGGAGGACGCACTGTTCGCGGACCTGCTGGGCGGCGGTGGTTCCCGGTGACCGCCTTCGCACGTCAAAGCGCCGCCGCTCGGCTCGGGTGGCGGCGGGACGGGTGGGCGGGGCTACGGGGTCTGCGTCCGGTCCGGGTTGGCGGTGCGCAGCCGGGCGGCTCGCTCTTCGTAGCGCGGGTCGACGGGCACCTTGGCTTTGCGGGCCTTGCGGCGGAACACCTCGGGGAGCATGCCGGTGCGTTCGGCGAGCTGGCTGATGGTGGCTCCGGCTGCGAGGTCTTCGGCGGCCATGGCGTCGACCAGGGGCTTGAGCTTCTTCATGTCGGTGTGGAGCTTGCGGAAGCGGGCGTAGGTGCGGGCGCGCTCGTCGGGGTCGGTAGGCGTGTCCATGGTTCTGATCGTCGCACACGCGCAGGGCTACGGGTAGGGGTGGGTTGCGGCTGCTCCGCAAAGAATCATGGAGCACTACGCGTAGGGCTCTTGCGTAGCGCTACGCGTGGGGTTAATACTGGAGTCACGCCGCAGGGAGCGGCCGGATCTCCACGGAGAAGCGATGCAAATCATCGCTTCAAAGCTTCAGGGGGAACGCCATGGACCTCATCACCGCCCAGCTGCTCGCCCGCATCCTGTCCGACTCGCTGGACCTGTCGGTTCCCGCCGCCCACGACGACTCGCGGCTGGCCGCGGTGCGGTTCATCGCCGACGGGGTGGCCGACCTGGCCGCCGCGGACCCCGGGTTCGACCGGGACGCGTTCCTGGGCTCGATCTTCACCGGCTGACCCGCCACCGCCCCGCCGACCGAAAGGCACTGCCGTGACCATGCTCGACCTCTTCCTCGCCGACCCGGCCGACCCCGCCGAGCGTGCGCAGGCTGTCGCCGACATCGCCGAGCTGCGGGCCCTGCGCGGACCGTGCGACTGCGACCGCTGCTGCACCAGCTGCCCCCACGGGACCGACTGCCCGGCATTGGCGGGCGGTGCATGCGAGGAGTGCGCCGACGACGGCGACTACTGCTCCGCATGCGGCGGAGGCCAGTGATGCCCAACTCCCCGTCCTACGGCGACGTCCTCGGCCGCGACCCCGCAGACCCGACCCGCGACGAGATCCGCGCCACCCCCGACTGGACCCCCGTCGCCCTGCCCGGCCGCCCCGAATGGTGGCGGCACTGGGTCGACGGGACGCAGGTCGACACCGACAGTTGCACGCCACCCGACAACTGACCGCCCAACTTCCGCATCACCCGATCAAGGAGCAGCACGTTGAACATCACCGTCAGCATCGACGAGACCAGCCTCGCCACCGTCATCGACCAGGTCACCGTCATCGACGAGGACGGCGACGAGTACGAGATCGGCGGCCGGACCCTCGGTGACGCCGTCGCCGGGATCATCGCCGCCCACCTGCTCAAGGAGACCGAGTACATCCGGGGCATCCGCGAGACGATCTCCGCGATCCGCGAGGACGAAATCCGGCAGGCCATCCGACCCCGCGTCGAGGAAGCCCTCGCCCTGCCCATCCCGCAGACCAACACCTACGGCGAGCCCACCGGCAAGTCCCTGACCCTGCTGGAACTGATCGTGAAGCAGGTCGGCGCGGTTTTGGGTGAGAAGGCCGACAAGTACCGCTCCGAGAGCCCCACGGTGCTGCAGAAGACGATCCGCGTCGAGGTCGAGAGGGCGCTGAAGGACGAGGTCACCGCCGCCGTGACGACCGTCCGTGCGGCGCTCGCCGGTCAGATCGGCGACCAGCTGCGGAACTTCGCCGTCGAGGCCGTGAACGCGGCCCTGACGCCCGCGCCCAAGGGCCGCTGAGCCATCCGGCCGCCTCCGACACGCGGAGGCGGCCCCCGTCCTGCGCCCCGACCGGGGCCGAACCAGCCAGGAGACACCCGTGCGACCGCCCGTCCCGCCCGACACCTGCGACGACTGCCCTGCCTGCCGTGACGAGGCGAACTGGCTGCCGTGCTGCGCCTCCTGCCACTGCTGCCCGAACGCCCTGCGCTGCCCCGACTGCCGCACCACCACGGAGGACTGACCGATGCCCGAGCCCCTGACCGACCTGTACCTGCCCGCCGTGTCCGAACCGCCCGACCCCGACTTCCGCGAGACCATCCAGGGCGGCCACGCCCTGATCCTGGAGTACGCGCCCGGACACGCCGTCGTGATCGAGTACGGCGACTGCGAGTTCTGGTTCACCTGCCAGTGCGGCTACCGGCTGCCGCTGCCCGTCCGCCCGGACCGCCCCTTCATTCCGCCGGTGGAGCGCGTCCTGTCGCACACGGCTTACTCCGGCTACCCGCTGGCCCCGCACTGCCAGTGCGGCGAACGGCTCGGGCGGCCCTTCCTGCCGGATGCCCTGAACGTCCACCTCGGCCTGATCTTGGACCGCTGGGAGCAGCACTCGATGGCGGGTGCGCGATGACCGAGCCCCTGACCGACCAGCGCTTCAACGAGATCCAAGCCATGGAACCAGCCGCCCACACCCCGCAGGAGATCGGCACCGCGATCGAGTGCCTCAGCCGCGAGATCCACCGGCTCCGCCGCGTCGACCAGGCCCGCCTCAACCGCATCAGGGACCTCCAGCGCGAGCGGGACGTCATCGACGACTGCACCGCAGGTGCCAATCGGCAGATCGCCCGCCTCCGCGCCGAACTGGAGCAGGCCCGCGCCCCCATGTACGACAACGCCACCAGGGCGCTGGACTACCTCGCCGCACTCGACACATCCCACATGTCCACGGACGCGATCGGCCTCGGCCTCGACATCGTTGCGATGCTCGACGGCCCCGGAGACCCGACAGCGACCCCCACCCCCGCCTGCTCCTGTGCGGCCGAGCCGGTGCACCAGGCCGGATGCGACGCCACCTGACCGAGGCAACCATCAACCCTGAGTTGATGGTTCGCCCCGGCCGCCCTGTCGACCGGGGCAACTGTTTCCCCTTCGGAAATGGTTCGCCCCGCCGACCCGAAAGGACTGCCGTGATCGGCCTAATGCCCCTCAGTGAAGCCCTGGCGATGTGGTCCCCCGACGCAGACCACCTCGGCTGCGGCAGCGACGTCGCCGACGTCCTCGACCTCAAGCGCCGCTCCCCGGGATACCCGCAGCTCCTGGACGACGTCCATGCCCACGGCATCACCGTGCCCGTCCACGTCGGCCCGGTCACGGCCGGGTTCCGGAAGCTGCTTGACGGCCACCACCGCATCGCCGCCGCCGCAGACCTGGGGCTGGCGGTGGTGCCGTGGACAACCGTCGCGCTGGACGTCTGCCCCGCCTGAACGCCTGACCTCCCGCCCTTCCCCGTCACGGCTGCTCGCGGCCGGGGCGGGGCGAATGAAAGGAACCTCGTGACCGCCCAGAGCTTCACCCTCGCCGAGCAGGCCCTCAACGCCATCTGGACCAACCTGCGCGGCGGCGACTGGGGCAACGCCGAACGCGTCCTCAACGAGTACGCCGCCGACGTGAATGCGCCGGCCAAGGCGCTCGACCGCTTCGCCGCGGTCTATGGAGCGCCGGTCTCCATGTACCGGCCCCCGGCTGTCGCAGACGAGATTCGCTGCCTCGACTGCGGGGCCGTCGCCTGCCAGGCCGGCGTGGTTGAGCCGACGCTCGACCAACTCATGGCCGTGGCTGCCCGGCACGAATGCCTGCCGCGCGTAACCGCCACCGAGGAGAGCTGACCCATGACCCCGTCCGTCACCGCCTTCCCTGAGACCGCGGCCCTGTACGCCGTCATGAACGATCAGACCAGCGAAGCAATCCGCATCATCGGCGACATGCTCCCCGGGGAACGCGCCACCTTCTACGAGCAGATCGGGCGCCTGCAGACCCTGCTCGGAGACCGGTGCGACAACTGCGGTGAGCTCGCACCGATCGGCACCAGCGTGATGACCAATCCGCTGGACATGGAGAGCCGACAGTTCCTCTGCGGCACCTGCGCCGGCCACGTCCGCGCCCTGTCCCCCGCCTGACCCCTGGAGTCCTGATGCCCCAGCCCGAAACCCCGACCGCCCGCGTGACCGCCGAGGATATCCCGACGTCCGTGACGCAGCTCGTGTACACCGCGCCGCCGATCGACGAGAACCACAACGGGAAGCCGCTGCACCTGTCACAGAACAAGACCGCCGAGGTGCTCGCGCACTACTGGCCCGCGATCGAAGCCCACTTCCGGGAGCAGGTCGCCTCGGAGATCGAGAACCACCCCGGTCCGATCCCGTTCCGTCCGCAGCGCGACGAGACCGGCGGCTTCTGGTGGGACACCCGCGACCGGGACGCAGCCGCCAGCATCGCCCGCCGTACTGCCGCCGCCATGTCCGCCCCGGGCGGCGAGCCAGTTGCCCCCGCCTGCCGCTGTGGTGCCGACCCGGTGCACCAGATGGGCTGCGACGCCGAATGGGCCGACCAGTGAGCGCCCGCGAGGACGTCCGGATCCCGTTCGGTCTCGCCGTCGCCATGGCCGGGCAGGAGGTCGGCCTGGTCGACGGCGTGCTGGACGAGTACGAGGCGGCGCACCGCGCCGAGGTGCTCACCGAGGCGGCCGACGGCATCGTCGCGCACTGCTTCACCCACAACCCGGACGCGACTACCGGCTGGATCACCTGTCACTGCGAGGTCGCCGACGACCTTCGGAAGCAAGCCGTCCTGCTCGCCCTGCTCACCGCCTAGCCCGCCCGGGGTCGCCGCCCCGGGCCCACGAAGGAGAACCATGACCGTCCTGTATCTACCCCCGCCCGCTGACCCGCCGGACCCCGACATGCGCGAGACCGAGGCGGGGGGCCACGCCCTGATTCTGGAGCACGCCCCCGGCCACGCCCTGCTGATCGAGTACGGGGACTGCGAGCTCTACTTCACCTGCCAGTGCGGGCACGTCCTGGCGGAGTTCGTGCGGCCGAACCGGCCCTGGCTGCCGGTGATCGCGCAGTGGCTGGCGCACTGCCCGCCGACGATGCCCCCGGAGATCGCCCCGCACTGCCAGTGCGGCAAGGCGTTGCTGAGCCCGGCGGCGACCACGACGACGGAGGCCACGCTGGACGACGTCACCCGGGCCTGGGAGAAGCACACGACGACGGAGGCCGGCCGGTGAGCAAGGCCCCAACACCCGAGCAGCAGCTGGAAGCCGTCCGCGACCAGCTCCGTGCCGAGATCCGCGAAGCCCGCGAGGCCCTGAAAGACCTCCGCGCCGAGACCAAGGAGGCACGCCGCGTCGTCCCGCTGCTCGCCGCCGAACTGTTCGAGGCCGAGGTCAAGAAGCAGGTCGCCCAACTCGGCGTCGCCACCAAGAAGGCCATGGACGAGAGCGTCACTCGCGTGATCGCCAAGTTCGACCGGCTCGCCGCGCTCCTCATGGGCGAGGACCACAGCCAGCGCGGGGAGCCGTCGATTCCCGAGATGGTCACCGCCATCGCCGACAGCAAGGAGAACTGACCATGCCTGATCCCACCGTCCCGCTGTCCGATGCCCGTCTCGCCGAGATCCGCTCGGCGCAGCTCGGTGCCTGGTACGCCCGCGAGTGGCGCGTCCGCCACCCTTCGGGGAACACCGGGCCCGTCGAGGTCGTGCACAGCGACGGCCAGGGCGACACCGTCATCGCGACGCTGCCGGACTTCCTGGTCGACATCGCGGTGTTCATCGCCGACGCCCACGAGGCCGTGCCGGAGCTGCTCGCCGAGGTCGAACGGCTCCGCACCGCGCTGACCGCTGCCGAGGCTCCGGCGGCGGAGTACGGGGCGCGGATCGTCGCAGCGTCCATGGCCGCCGCACCCCGCGAGACCCCGGGAGCCGACCGTGCCTGAGCGCGTGTACATGAACCGCATCCCGGGCGAGGAGCGCATCCACGTCGAGATCCTCGCCGCCGACATCCCGTTGCTGCTGGAGGACCTGGAGGAGACCAGCCTCGGTGTGAACGCCCCGACGGCGGCTCTGGTCCAGCTCCTTCGTGAGGCCCAGGCCCGCTTCGTGTGGGACGCGCGCATGGGCAGGAAAGCCGCCACTGCCCCGGTGCCGGAGGGCGGCCAGCATGCCTGATCTCACCCCGGCCGCCGAGCTCAGGGCCGCAGCCGAGCGGTTGCGGGAGCACGTCGGCTACCTGCACCTCTCGGACGTTCGCGGCCCGTGGTCTGTCCACGCCGGTCCGTCCGGCTACCCGCAGTCCGTGAACAACGTCGGCGTGCCGATCCACGTCTGCTCTACCTACACCGACCCGAAGGCCCCGCCGGTGATGGCGAACTACATCGCCCTGATGCACCCCGGGGTTGGGCGCGCAATCGCCGACTGGCTGGAGCAGACCGCGCGGGCGCTGGAGTACTGGCGTACCGCCATCCCCGACGCTGCCCTCGCGGTGGCCCGCAGCCTCAACACCCCGACCGAGGAGCAGCACTGATGCCCACCCACCCGCTCCAGCCCGGCGCTCCCGTCCACCACGTCAACCAGCAGTGGGCCCGCGCCGCGACCGGCATCGTGCTCTCCGTGGAGGGCCCCGATCACCGGGGCGCCTACGAGTACACGGTGCAGACCGTCGTCGACTTCTCGCGACCAGCGGGACCGGACAACCTGATGGTCATCACCACCCGCTGGCCCTCGTGGGCCGTCGTCGCTGTGGCGACCGAGGAGCCGACGCCGTGACCGACGACTGCCCGTTCTGCGCCATCGTCGCCGGGACCGCGCCCGCCCGCTTCGTCTACACCTGGCCGGATGCGCTCGCGTTCGTCCCACTCAACCCCGTGACCGAGGGCCACACGCTGGTCATCCCGCGCGTCCACGTCACCGACTTCGCCGCCGACCCCGAGGTCTCCGCCGCGACCATGCGCCGGGCCGCCGAGGCCGCGCGCGGAATCCGGCCGGACGGCCCGATGAACCTCATCACGTCGTGGGGCGCCGCAGCCACGCAGTCCGTGGCCCACCTTCACCTGCACCTGATCCCCCGTGCCGAGAACGACGGCCTCGCACTGCCCTGGTACAGCGGCAAGCGCAGCAAGAAGGAGCCGACCCCGTGATCGACCGCAGTCTCATCGCCGATACCCGAGCCCACGCGGCACGGGACGCAGGCCAGCCCCAGCCCGACCTCCGCCAGCAGTCGTCGGACGAGATCCGGCGCGACATGCTGGCAGCCATCAGCGGCTACGCGGGCCCCGTGACCGCAGACCTCGCAGCCAGGTGGAGCGAACGCTGGACCGAGGACCAGTTCATCGCCCAGTGGAACAAGAGCCTCGGCGACCTCATCACGGCCGTCCGGCGCGAAGAGGCCGCTGCCAAGCAGGCCGAGCTGACCAGCCTCAGCTTCATCCACGCCGTCCTGGACCTGGCGCAGCGCGCCGACTTCCGGGGCGAACTGATCTGGCGCTCCGACGGCGCCGCGCTCATCGTCTGCGTCGACGTCAGCGACGTCTTCGCCTGGGGCGGCGCCGACGCCGAAGACCTCACCCCGGAGCGCCTGCCCCTGCTCGCCCAAGCCGTCGCCGACCTGCGCGCCATCCACCCGAACGACGACATGTACGCCGTCGACCTGTTCGCCGCCCGGCTGCGCGGCATGCGACCCCAGGGCGCGGCCTACCCGAAGGAACGCGCCGCCACGCAGGCCCTGTTCGATGCCTGCGGACCGGAACGCCCGACCGGGCTTGGCAACCCGCGCAAGCCACCAGTGCCGAAGGAGACCCCGTGATCGTCGCCACGTACACCGTCATCTGCACCGGCTGCGGCCTCAAAGGCCCGGCCTCCGACGTCTCACCCGGCCTCGCCCGCGTCGCCGCCAAGCGCGACGGCTGGACGCTGACAGCCAACCCCGAGCCCGGCCAGCGGGAACCCGTGGACCTGTGCTCCGGCTGCGCCAACACCCCGAAGGAGACCTGATGGACACGTTCACCACCGCGACCGCCCACATCCCCCACCCCGGCCACCCGATCTCCTGCACCGCGTCCACGGCATGCCCCGTCACCGTCCTCGGCGCCGACCACCGCGAGGCCGCACTACTGCTCGCCGACCACGTCTGGGACGCCCACCGCACCGCGAAGGAGACCCGATGATCCGCCGCCTCGGCACCCCGCCCCGCCAGCGCACCGGAACCGACCGGTCCATGCAGAGCGGCAATTGTCCGGACCTACTGCTCGACGGCACCCGGGTCATCGTCATCGGCCGCATCCTCGCCGGACTGCCCGCCAGCGCACCCGACGACTTCGGCGCCGGCCCCGGCGAGATGGCCGTAGCACTGCCGCTGAGCGTGTTCACCGACGCCGCACGAGACCTGCTCGACGACCAGCCGAAGGAGAACCCGCCATGCCCGTGATCACCGTCCGCCGCAAGCCCACCACCAACCGGGCACTCCCCTGGACCGGACACAACGTCGCCGAGGCCCGCGCGTTCCTCGGCAACGACTTCGCCGGCGTCCACGGCACCACCCTGCTGATCCGCACCCTGGAGCACCCGAACGTGCCGTTCGAGGCGCCGCCCGGGTCGGTGGTGTTGGAGGGCGCGGTCCACGGCGAGCACTGGGCGGTGGCTGCCGCGCAGTACGCCGACACCTACGAGCCGGCCGAGCCCGACGCCGACGCCCGTCTGGCCGCCTCTGAGCGCGAGGGTGCGCATGCCCGGCTGCTCGCGGCCTGCGACGCCAACCTCACCGGGGACGACGACGGGGAGCACGCGTGAGTCGCGCGGCCCGACTGCATGCGACCTGCCCCGGCCGCGAGGTGAAGCCGTCGCCATGCCGGTGCTGCTGCTACGGCTGTCGGCACCACTGCGGAGCCCACGACCCCGACCACTCCCACTGCGAGCGGCCACCACGGCACTGGCGATGGCCGTTCCGACGACCCCGCTGACTCATCGAAGGCGGCCGGTCCCGAACCACGGGGCCGGCCGCCTTCGTCGCGCCGTGTTCCCGGTCGCCGTGGCGGCCTGGTGCGCTGTCTCCGACGCTACGGGCAGGGTGTGACATCGAGGCCCGGCAGCACGTCCTGCTCCACGTCGTGCCGCCGCTCCCGGAACTCCGGCGTCCGGCAGCACGGACCCATCCTCAGCAGCCGCGACAGGTCGTCCGTGAGCAGCCTGCCCCCGCAGCGGCCCTCGCAGTGCACAGCGCGACGCCCCCCGGCCGGCGGTGCACCGGGGAGCGTCGCAGGGTCGGGCATCAGAGCGCGGAGTCGAACGACACCTGCCGGGGGGGCGTCGCCACGATTCGCTGCGCCAGTACCGGGCCGCCGTTCGCGACCTGCCTCGCGAGCTCCTTCAGGCTGGGCAGTGCGTCGCGCCGCGGCGGGCTGGGGGTCTGCGGGGTCTGCGGGCGGGTACTCATACCGATGATCCAAAAGCCGCGACCTCGATGCTCTTGCGCCCGGTCTCCTTCAGCACCCGGTTGAGCATCGTCGTCGCGCTGCCGCGAGCAAGGGTGCGCAGGGATCGGCGCCGGCCGAAGTTCGAGTCGTCGGTGGCCTTGGGCTTGGTGATCGTTGCAGTGCTCATGGGTGGATCCTCTCAGGGTCTGGGCCCGCAGGCCCGTCGGTTGGGGTCCCGCCAGACGGCGGAAGCGTGGGTGCCGCGGTGACCTTGTGCCACTCGGCGGCCAGGTCCTCGATCAGCCCGGCCAGGTAGCGGGCGGGCGGGTTCAGCAGCGGGCCCCTGGCATACACGGCGGCGGCACCGTAGCCCACGCCCAGTGCGGCACAGGCCGGGTACATTCCCCACCACGGCAGGCGGGCTGCCAGCAGCGCCAGCGGCCACGGCATGGCCATCAGCCACAGCAGGGCGACGGCCAGCCAGTAGAACGGCGTCAGCAGGGCGCGCACGGCCCCAGTCACGGCTGGCCGCCGCGCGCCGTCAGCCAGCCGTCGAGGGCGTCCCGCAGGCTGCGCACGAGCGCCTCGTCGAGCACGGCGTCCTCCTGGCCGACGGACAGGCGTAGCCACGGCCACACGCCGAACTCGTCGTCGGGGCCGTCGTCGCGCCCGTCGCGGGTGATGTGGCCGGGCACCTCGGCGAGGGATACATGGCCGCCGCGCTGGTCGGTGTCGGACGGCAGCAGGTGCGAGCCCCGGTAGATGATCGGCGCACCCGGCTGGCCGCAGGTGCAGGCCCGGCCCCGGTTGAGCTCGCGGGTGCGTTCGGCAACTTGCACCCAGATCGCGCACGTGTCGATGTGATCGGCTGGCGCTTCGTAGATCGTGCCCCACACGCTCACGGCCGATCTCCTCGCTCGGCTGCCGCGCAGGGCTTGCACACGTCCTCGACGTCCCCGCCAGGCAGCTGGTTCAGCTCGGCGCGGGTGAAGTAGCCGTAGCACAGGCAGCACATGATCCGGCCGTCCGACAGCCGGTCCAGGCGCGTCCAGGTGCCGCCGTCGGCAAGCGGAACCTGAAGGAACGTCACGGGCTCCTCGCTCACGTCATCTCCTTCGCGGTGGCCTCGATCAGGTCCAGCGTGCCCGTCTCCGGATGCGCCTCGATGTACGCCCGCTGCCAGGCCAGGAGGTCGGCGAGCCGGGCCGCGGCCTGCTCGTCGCGGTAGGCGTCGAGGTTCTGCGAAGTACGCACGTGCCGCCGCGCCCGGTGGTCGGGGTCGGCGATCGCGGTCAGCTCCCGCATGTCGCCCATGATCCGGTCGCGGGGCGGCGTCGACTCGTCGAACTCCGACCATGGCGCAGCAAGCGCCCGGCTGGCGAGCACGGTGTACCGGTACTGGCGGATCGCCGCGACCTTGCTCTCGCTGGAGCCCTGCAGCCACTGCCAGAGCGCCATGCCCGCATCGGCCTCCCGCTCCGACGCGGCCCCGAGCGCCGCCCTGGCTTCGGCTTCCCGCCGGACGTGCTCAGGATTCGGGACGGCGACCCACGTCTTGTCGCCGCGCCCGTGGAGCCAGTAGCCGCCCTGGTCCTTCTCGTAGGGCTTGAGCTCATCCCACGACAACGCGTGGACCTCGGTGGGCTGCTGCTCGCTCACGTCAGCTCCCCTGCGATCCGGCGACCGTCGCCAAGGCCCGGTCCGCGCGCTCCACGATGCCCGCAAGGGCCGCCGCCAGGGCTGTGCCCGCCGTCGCGCACAGGTCGCCGAGCGGCACATCGTTGACGTCGGGCAGCCACGACGTGTAGCCGGTGGTGGTGTCCATCAGGTCTCCTCAGGGTTGACGGCGGCGCGTATCCACCGCGCGGCCTGCGTGTACGACGGCTGGTATCCGCGCTGCTCCATGTCCCGGCACACGGCCTCGACGCGGGCCAGGGCCGCCAGGGCATCCGCAGCCACCTGCTCCCAGCCGACAGCGGGAGCGGCCAGCGGTCGGGTGTCGACGGCGGTCACCGCCCGGCCCGCCGCTGGTGCCGTTCGGGGTGGCAGCAGGTGGTTCCGTCGCAGGTGCACGGCTCGGTGTGGTTGCCGAAGGTGCAGCATTGGCAGACCGGGGCGTCCGGGTCGTCGACGGCGCTCACTCGTTCTCCTCGCTCGGAGCCTCGTCACGGAACGGCCCCTCGGCCGCCTCTACGATGATCTGCAGGATCGGCCCGACCAGCGGGGTGCGCTCCCCGTAGGGCCACGCCCCCGACCCGTAGGCGGCATACGACCAGTCGCGTTCGACGACCCGGTAGGTGGCACAGCTCCTGTCGTCCGCGTTCCACAGCAGCACGAGGTCGCCTGTCGACGGCGGGATCAGGAACGGAACGCAGCCGTCCCTGTCGCCGCCAGCCTCGGTGTAGCGGCGGTCGTAGCGGAACAGGCCGCCGTCGACTGGGGTGCGGACGCTGAACCAGCACTGCGGCGCAAACCGCAGTAGGGCGTTGACGTCGATGGCGCTCAACCCCATTCCTCCCCGCGCTCGCCGCTGCAGCCGCGCAGGGTGATCTGGTCGGGGCGGACCCCGAACTCGGCGGCGACCCGGGCGCGTTCGGCGTCGTACCGCTCGGCTGCGGCGTGTGCTGCCGCGAGCCGTTCCTCGACCTCGGCGTCCGTGAGGTCGGCGGCGTCGAGGCCAGCGCGGAGCATGCCGCCGTTGTCGATCAGCCACTGCCGGAAGTCGGCCAAGTCCAGGACCGGCAAGGCGGCGAGGTCGGCGTCCAGCCGCGCAGCCTTCTCCGCCAGGGTCTCCCCCGGCTCGGCAGTCGGGTCGCCCTGCGGCGGGTTCGCGGCCAGTCGTCGCCGTGCCTCTTCGATGTCCATCACTCCACCCCGTCCCGCACCCACTGGGCGACCTGCTCACCGGTGGGCTCGATCCAGAACATCTCGCCGTGCGGGCAGACGAACGGCTCGGTGGTGTACGGGCCGACGATCAGCGGCGGCTGCTCGGACACGGTGACGGTGACGCCCTTGGCCTTGGCCTCGGTGCGGAGTTGGCTGGGGCAGCCGAGGTGCGCGATCGGCAGGGACGTGTTCACAGCCCGCTCCCCACGACCGGCACGAGTTCCCGCACCGAGCCGTCGCGGTCGATGAGCCGGATGCGTTCGCCGCGCTGCATGGCCGCGTCGAGGAACCCGTACAGGGCCACGGCGCGGCGTACCCGTTCCGTCACGGACACGGCCGGGAGCTGGGACTGCAGCGACGCGGCGGTCTCGTCGTTGATGTTGATGCTCAGGCGGGTCACGGGGTCGCCTCGCTGTCCCGGCCGCAGCAGCCGTGCCCGCCCGCGCACTCGGGGCAGTCGCACGTGCAGACCACGGTCGTCGGAGTGGGGAGCGTGAACAGGATCGACTCCCGGTCCAGGGGCTCCTCGGACTTGTCGGGCCACTGCATGAACACCCTGGCGCCCTTGTCGACAGCGCTGGTCAGGTGGTCGTAGATCTGCAGGGCCCGGTTGAGGGTGTCGGTCTGCGTGTCACCGGTCCGCTCGGCAGCCTGGTGCAGGGCGGTCTCGGAGCCGGGGGTGAGGTAGACGCGGAGGATCGAGAGAGGGTCGGACATCAGGCGCTTGCCTCCGCCTTGAAGTCGCGCGCCTTCACCTTGGCGTAGCGGCCGTCCTCGTGGTGCCAGACGATGCCCTCGCAGCCGTCAGCCTCAGCCGCATGCAGGATCGCCGCCCGGATGCCGTCGAAGGTCAGGTCCGCCACGACCATCCACGTCGCCTTGGCGTGCTCGATGAGCCAGTGCCGCTGCTCCCGCTCGGGGTTGCCGTTGACCTTCGGGCCGATGAGCTCGTAGGTGCCGGGGCGCGGGTTGTAGATGCCGTTGTTCATGGCGGCGTGGTTGGCCAGCGCCTCGGCGTGCCAGCGGGCGAACCCGGACTGGCCGATTGGCTCGTAGCCGACGGTCTTCCCGGTCTCCTCGTCGGTGGAGATCGGGACGTAGTTGGCGGGCGGCTGCTTGCCTTCCTTGACCTCGCGCCGGGCCCACCACTCGCCGTCCTCGTCGAGCTGGACACATGTCCCGTCGAACTTCCGGGTGGCCTTGCCTTCCCCCGCGAGGACCCATTCGCAGCCGGGGTTGACGGCGGGCAGGACGTGGGCGCGGTCCTCGGGGTCCCGCTGGAACAGGGTGGGGATCTTGTTCATGGCTTACATCCACATCTGTGAGGGTCTGCTATCTATTATCGCTTATCTGACACTGTGTCACCGAGCTTTCGCCAGACCCGTTCGTGCAGGTCAGCCCGCACGCACGGCCCGGTCGGGCGAGGTCAGTTGGTGTCGGGGCAGGAGTGCCCGTCGCAGGACGCGCAGTGGTGCCCGGCGACCTCGGCGGGCTGGGTGAACGCCGCGAGAATCCCGGCATTGACCCCGGTCGCGGCGCGGATCGCTTCGGCCTGCGCCTGAGCGGCCTCAGCCATCGCCAGGTTCGAGTGGATGCCAGCGGCGGACAGGCGGAAGGTCTGCTCCTTGCCGCCGGGGACAGACTTGGAGGCGTGCTCCAGGTGGTCGAGAGCGGCAGCGTGGTGGTCAACGTTGGTCACAGCGTTCTCCTTCGTGGGCCGCCCGGCAGCACGCCAGGCAGCAGGGTTAGCGGGTCAGGCGTTGGAACCGAGCGCCGGCACGGTCACCCGCTTGGGCTTGGCCGGCCGGGTCGCCTGACGGTGCGCGAACTGGCTGAACGCCATCAGCCCGATCACCACCCCCAGGGCGATGAACCCCGACGCCGAGTTGTCCGGCACAGTCGACGTGCGCGGATGAGCGAACAGGAACGCCACCCCGAGACCACCGTTGAGGACGTAGAACAGGTCGCAGCCCACCGCCGCCAAAGCCCAGCCAGGCCGAACCACGAGCTGCACACCCACGGCCTCGGCAACGCTGTCGTCCATGGCCTGCTGCATCAGCGACTTGCCTGCCATCAGGCGCATCACACCGAGGCTGATCACAACCAGGCCAGCCATGAACAGCACCGACGTGAGGCCCGTGAACAGGATCTGCGCGAGGATCACGACGCCGAGGATCGCCAGCCCGCCGTGGAGACGGGAGCACCAGCGGTGCGGGCAGACGCGGGTCGGGTGGAACGGACGGTTGGACATCACAGGTCTCCGATCGGGGGTCAGCGGTGAAGCAGGTCGATGAGCGGACCGGGCGGGCCGGCGGGGTTCAGCCGGCGCTGCGTCGGTCAGCCGCCCGACGCCGCCACGCCGCCCCGTACACCAGCAGCGAGCCGACGATCAGCGCAATGCCGACCGCGAGAATCCACTGGGACGTACCGGACGCACCAGTCGCAGCGAGCACGCCACCAGCAGCAACACCGGCTCCAGAACCTTTCGAGTACACGATTCCTACTTCCACGCCGCGGACTTGGCCGCGAACGACTTGACGATGGACGAGACCAGCCAGTAGTTGCGGGCCATGTTGAACAACAATTCCGGCAGCACCGCGGCCTCAACAGCCATGGCCTTCCAGCCCAGATGCCGCACCGAAACCGCCTGGTACACCGACCAGAACCCGGCCAGCCACAGGTAGCGCGGATCGACCTGCCAGCCGTGGCGGCCGGCGGCGGTCGCGGACAGGGTCAGCCACAGGGCCGTGTACGCGATGCCGACCACACCCAGCAGGATTGCGGCGATGGACTGCCACGTGTGCCGGGTCACACCGCGCCCGCGCAGGACGTCGACGGTGCCCCGCACCCAGCGCTCCCGCTGCGCCAGCAGGTCCCGCAGACTCGGCATCAGGTCGGTGTAGGCGATGCACAGCTGGTTCGAGGTCACACCCCAGCCGGACTCCTTCAACGCCAGCGTCGTCTCGTAGTCCTCCACCAGGTTGGCGTGGTCCTCCCAGAACACTTCGCCGCGCCAGTCCAGGAGCGACTGCAGGGCCTCGGTGCGGTAGAACGACCCGGCCCCGGACATGGTGTGGACGTTGCGGCGGAACCGGGACGCGGAGTAGCGCCCGTACTCGATGACCTGCATCCCCGTCAGGTAGCGCTGCCACACGGTGGACCACAGGCCGGTGCGCCCCAGGCACGACGCGGACACCCCGCCGAGTGCCGGGTGTGCGGCCATGACCCTGGTGGCGCGGGCCAGGAATTCGGGGTGCAGGCCGGTGTCGGCGTCCATGACGATGACGTGGCGGGCGGTGTCGGCGAGCCTGCGCCCGGACTGGGCGCTGATCCAGGCGAGGCCGTGGTTGAGTGCCCCGGCCTTCTTGTGCGGGTTGGTCGGCAGGTTGAGGACCACGGTGGCGGGGACCCCGGTGCGGGCGGCGAACGCTCGGGCGTACTCCTCGGTGCGGTCGCTGGAGTTGTTGACCACCACCACGATCAGGTCCGGCGGGGACGACTGCCCGGCCAGGGACTCCAGGGCGGTGAGGACGCCGGTCTCCTCGTCGCGGGCCGGCACGATCGCGATAGTGCCGTACAGCGGGTCGGGTCCGGGCTCGGCACGATTACGGCGGTGACGGCCGGCGGGCGGGGTTGCTGTGAGGGTGTTCATCAGGGTCTCTGGTCGAGGGTTGGATGTGCGGGAGTCGGTGGCCCAATCCTTCCGGATGATCGCGATCGGGCCACGGGGGTGGAGGTCAGGCGGGCGCGGCAGTCTGGTAGCTGGTGGCGACGAACCGCCCGGTGTCGGGCCAGCGCTCGCGCCATTTCGGCGGCACCGTCTTGACCTCCCACAGGTTCGTGGTGGTCACGGTCTCGCCGTCGAACAGCTCGATGTCGAAGCGCCTGCCGCAGAACCCGCGGAACCCGCTGGCGCTGTACCCGTGCTCGGGGGCGATCTTGTAGACGGTGTGGTCGATCGTGACCAGCCGGCCCGGCCCGTACGTCGGCAGGCTGCCGTCCGGGCCCCACACCTCGTCGAACGAGTTGTCCGACCGCTGCACGTCCACGTCGATCACACCGGCCTGCCACGTCGCCGCGATGGCGTACTCGGTCGTGGTGCCGTCCTCGTTCCACAGCCCGTAGGTGCACGAGGCCGTGGCGCCGTCGTCGGTGGGCGTGTACTCCACGCAGGAGCGGCTGTTGCCACGGTGGCCCACCCCGAGCTCCGCGATGGTCTCCTGCATGCGGGCCCACAGCCGGTCCTCGATCCGCTTCACCGCGACCTGCTGACGGGCCGTCCGGCGGGCGAGCATGCGTTCCTTGATCTGCTGCTGGGTGGGCTGCTCCCAGCCGTGCCAGCCGGCCTCCTGGGCCCAGCGCTGGAAGTGCTCCTGCCGGGGGCGGTTGCAGTGGCGGCAGGCGGACGGCTCGATCAGGGCCGGCATGGTTCTCCTTCGTGAGGGCACGGGTTCGGCCGCAGACGCGGCCCGGGTGCCTCGGGGTCGGACGAACCCGAGGAGAGGTGAGGCGGGCGTAGGGCGGCGGTCAGCGGGTTCGGCCGACGCCGAGGAGCAGCAACGTGGTGCCCGGCAGGAGTTTGCGGTTCACCGACGTCGACTGCACGAAGATGTCGAACTGCGGGTTGTGCTGCGGCGCCACCCGCACCGTCATGTCCGGTAGGCCCACCACGCCGCGAGCCTGAGCGCCCATGTAGACCTTCCCGGTGGCCTTCTCGACCACCGCCAGATCCTTCTGCGCCTGGATCGTCTCGGTCTTCATCAGCTGGTAGTAGGCCGACCCGACGCGGTAGGCGTAGCCGCACTCCTCCACCCACTCCTTGATCGGCCCCTCGCGGTGCACCGGCACCAGCACATACTGCGAACTCGGCAGCGGCGTGAGAGCGGCGGCGCGGATCGTGGCCGCGTTGACGGCGTCCGCCCCGGTCGAGAACACCGCGCGCGTGCCCCGGATACCGGAGGCGCGGCCGGTCATGAACTGGTCGGTGGCCCGCCGGATCGTCGCGCCGGCCTCGACCACGCCGTGGGATGTGGTGGCGTCCCACACGGCGATGTTGTCGGCGGGGAACCCGAACTTCTTCGCCTCGTGCTTGCCCGTCGCGTCCGGCACCAGCGCGGCCACCGTCCAGTGGTCGGGCAGGTTGGCCAGGCGCGGGGACAGCGCGTGCAGGTTGCCGTGGCGGGACGCGTTCTCCTGACCGTCGGTCAGCACGTAGATCAGGAACGCGTGGTCGCCGTACTTCTCCGGCGTCAGCGCCAGATCGTCCAGCGCCAGAAGCGTCGCGTCGACCAGCGCCGTCATGCCGTTGGGGCGGTAGAACTCGCGGATCGACGGGAGTCGCAGGACGTCCTTGTCGTAGATCACGCAGCGGGCGGCGTCGGCGAAGACGTACACCGTGATGCGGGTCTCCTGGTCCAGTTCCTTCGACCGCTGCGCGAGGTGCGCGATCTGGGCGTCGGCGACCTCGATGAGGCGGCTGGCGTTGTAGTGCATCGAGCTGGACGCGTCCAGGACGAGCGCGATGTGGTTGATGTAGTTCTGGCGGGCGCTGGCCATGGTGGCGGTGGTCTCCTCAAGCTGACTGGGACGGGGCAGGGGCCGGTCAGACGCGCCGGGTCCAGCTCTCGGGCTCTTCGGCGTTGACGCTGCCGTAGTAGTTGACGTCGAAGTAGTCGGTGGTGGCGTCGGAGCCGTTGTAGTTGTAGGCCTGGTGGATCGTCCGGAGTTCGGCGGCGAGGGCTTGCAGGGCCGGGCCGGCGGCGTGGAACTTGTTGCCGCGGTCGTCGTAGGCGGTCTCCCACCAGTCCTCGGGGACGTTGCGGATGACGATGTTGATGGAGCCGCCGCCCGCGTACTTGCTGGTGCGCACGGCGAACTTGATCTGGGCGGGGGCGTCGGCGATGGGGTCGGCGATGGCGAGCGCGCCGGGCTGGGCGGCCTTGAGGCCGATCTTGCGGGAGAGCTTGATGTCCTCACGCATGAGCTCCGCGATCTTGGCGATGTCGTACTCGCCGCGGACCTGGTCGTACTTCGCGCCGTAGGTGCGGTGGTCGGTCCAGCCGTTGGGCTTGAGGTGCTCGCCGTTGGCGTTGGCCTTGGCGTTGGCCTTGGCGAGGATGCGGGCGAGCATGCGGCGGCCGGCTTCGCGTTCTTCGTCGCCGGTGCGGGGGTGGTCGATGAGGGCCTGGAGGAGCTGGATCTTCTTGCCGGTCTTCGTCAGCGCCTGCATCGCCGTCTCCCCTGCTGGCCTGTCCTTGTGCTTCTACTGTACATCGCGCTCTTATGTACATCAAGCCGCTTTGCTAAAGTTCTCTCTATGGACATGAATGCTGAAGATCTTTCGATTGCCGAGACCCGCGCCAACCTCTCCGAGGCCATCGCCAACGTCCGACTGCTGCGCCGCGTCTACTTCCTCGCCAGCAGGCGCAAGCGCCAAGCCGCCCTGGTACCCGTTGAGCTGGGTGAAGCCGTGTATGCAGTCGGCGGAGCAGACAAGGCCACAGCGATCCTCAACAGCCACGCAGGCGGCGAACGATGACCATCGACCCCAACGGCCAGACGGCTCTCTATCGCCTCTTCGACGCCGAGGGCGTCTTGCTCTACATCGGCATCACCCGCCACCCCGGAGTCCGCTGGAAGCAGCACCAGGACGACAAGTCGTGGTGGCCGCTCGTTGCCGAGAAGCGCATCGAGTGGTGGGACACGCGCCTATCCGCTGGCCAGGCCGAGCAGCGCGCTATCCAAGAGGAGTCTCCGCTGCACAACTCGCAGCGAGAGCCGCGAAGGATCGCGATGATCACGCCTCGCGCATCACGAGCAGACCGTGTCGTGGCCTCGCAGACCGGCGGCGGAATGCTGCTCGCGATTGTCGACGCAAGGGCCGAGATGGATGAGTCCTACGCCGCCCTGATGGTCGCCATCAAGGCTGCCCTCGACGACGGAGTCGGCCCCTCTCAGATCGCCCGCAAGAGCCAGTACACCCGCGAGTACATCGCCAAGATCCGCGACGGCAAGGGACCGAAGACCTGAGCCCAAGCCCCCCGCCTCCCCCGACGGCTGACCAGCCCCCAGGCTCAGGCAGGGGTCAGGCGGCGTAGTCGTCGAGGGGTGGCGGTTCGCCCATCACGTCGAGCAGACGCTCCGGGAGCGAGTTGGGGTCCAGCAGCGGGTTGACGCAGGCCACGTTGCCGTCCAACCAGCCGAACGGCACCACGCCCTCGACCTCCAGCCACAGGGCCGCACGGGCCAGGTCGATCGCCACCGGGTCGATGTCCATGCCGTACACGCACTCGAACATCACCATCGGCAGCACCAGGGCAACCAGCTCCGGCGGCGCCGACCGATCAACGGTGAACCGTGACGCATACGCCTGCGCGACGAACCGGGCCCCCTCGATCAGGAACACCCCCGCCCCGCATGCCGGGTCCACGACGCGCAGCCGCAGGACCTGCTCCGGGTCCTCGGGGTCCCCTAGCTGTTCCATCGCCACACCCAGGGTCATTCGGGTCATCTCGCGGGCCAGTGGCTGTGGGGTGTACCAGGAGCCCTGCACGTCCCGCTGCGACTGGCCCTGCGGCTTCACCGCGGTCAGGGTGCGGCCGTCGGTGACCAGGTGCAGGCGTAGCAGCTCCTGGTTGAGGTCGCCCAGATCGTGAATGGTCCAGCCCGAGAGCTTTCCGATGGCGTCCAGCAGCTGCTCGGCCTCGTCGAGGCGGCAGTACGGCAGCACGGGCCCGGGCAGGCCCCTGGCATCGGCGAGGCGGTGGACCAGGGCGCGGACAGTGTGCTGGATCGCGTCCTGCCACAGTTGCGGCCGGCCCACGATGTGATGCGCGATCAGGACCGCGGCGCGGGTGGCGGCGTCGATGACCGCCGGGCTGATCCGCGTCGGGACCTTGGTGGCTTTCATGCCGCGTCCCGGGCGGCATTGCTGGCACCCGACAGGAGGCGCCCCAGTCCGGCGGCCGTCAGTCCCGCCTCGGCGGCCAGCACCCGCAGGAGTTCGCCGTCGTGGCGGCGCTGCCGGTACGCGTCGACCTGCGACACGGTCAGGCGCTGACGCCCCAGGTGGTCGCGGCCGTCGCGGGAGCGGACGCGCCGGTCGGTGCGCCACTGCCGTGACGGGGTCTCGCCCTCGTGCCACAGGGCGAAGAACCGGCGCCGCGCGGTGGAGATCACGACGCTGAAGGTCCTCGGTGCCGCGCCGTAGATCCGGGCGGCTTCCTCGTAGTCGCCGGTCACCGCCAGGGCCGTGAGCGCCCGCTGCTCCGAGTCGCGCAGCAGCGGCCAGATCTGGGTGAGGGCTTCGCGTTCGACGATCCGTGGTTCGTGGGACGGGGTGTTGGCGGCGTGCCAGTACATGTGGAAGCGGGGCATCGGGCCGGGCTTGCTGGTGTCGCGGCCGTGGGTGCGCATCTCGTCGCGGACGTAGGCGTCGGAGGCTTCGGTGCCGGCGCGCAGCAGATCACTGCGGGTGGGCGTGGTGGTGGCGTCGGCGAGGTGTTCGGCGAGGGCGTGCCAGACGGCGTCGTAGCGGTCGTGGATGTCGGCTGCCTGGTGCCAGCGGTCGAAGCGCAGCACGGTCCGGGTCAGGTGCTGCAGGTCCGCGAGGGTGTAGCCGTGCATCGGGTCGCGGCGCCGTGGTGGCGGGTCGGGCTGCTGGTCGTCGGCGTGGACGGTGAACTCGCCGACGAGGGAGGCGCCGAGGCGGATCTGGCCGTGGTCGCCTTCGAGGGTGACGCCGACGGCGCGGGAGCCGAGGATCGCGCGGGCGTGGTGGTGGACGGCTGCGGCAACGGCGGCGGCTGTGACGGCTTCGGTGCGGAGCGGGCGGATGCCGGTGTCGCGGCCGATGCGGTCGAACGTGATGGTGGGCATGGTTGCCTCCTTCAAAGCGCTGACTGGGATGGGGGAACGGGCGGCCCGGCTTGCTGGCGGCAGTCGCGGCAGAGGCCTTCGGGCGTGTCCGGCTTGATCGGCCGGTCGCAGTTGCGGCACTCGCGATCGCGGCCTGAGGTGTCGTGGACCGTCACCCGGGGATGCGGTCCCGCCTGCCGCATCGGCTGGTCCGCCCGCCACGCCACGGCGAGCCCGGGGATGTCGCCGTTCTCAGCGACCCGGTTCCAGAACGGGGCACCGGCCGGCGGGTACTTCCCGCACACCCAGTCGATGAACGCCTGCTCCTCCGTGGCGGAAACGACGCCACTGGAGCAGACGGCCCGCTGTGCCGCTGTTGGCTTTCCGGGCGCAGCCTCGGTCTCTCTCTCACCCGTGGCGGAAGGCTCCGGGTGGTCGCCTTCGGGCGCGTCGGAGGAGAGAGGTTCACCTGACGGTTCAAAGGAAGGATTGGGTGACGTGTACGTCGCCCCGTTCGAACCATGGGTGTCACCCCGTTCCGTCGTGGGCGTCACCCCGTTCTTCTTTCGGGGTGACGCTGATGTCGCCCCGTTCGGGGTGTCATCCACGGCACCCCGTTCTGTTGTTCGCTTCGGCCGGCCGGATGCGGACCACGTCGGGACGCGGGTGCCGCCGTCCACCACCAGCTCTATGGCGAGGTCGTACACCGGAGGGCGGCGGTCTGCCGGGATGTGCTCGGCCAGGCTCTGGTCACCGAGGCGGATCATCTTCAGCTCCTCCAGTTCCCGCAGGTCGCGCTGAACGGATCGGGGTGCCTTGCAGCCGTAAGCGGCCAGTCGGGCAACGGACGGGTAGCTGCCCCGGCCTTTCGTGTCGGCGTGCCACGCCAGCCCCGTGAGGGTGCTGAAGAGGTGCGGCGGAAACGCCGGGGCGATCTCCATCACCCACTTCATGGCGTCGATGCTCACGTGCTCGCTCTCCGTCGATCAGCACTGTGGGTCGGGTTCAGCTGGCGATGGATGGGGCGGAGTCGACGGCTTCTCCGACACTGCCGCGAGAGAAGTCCTCGGCGGTCGCGACTCCGGCGCGGATCATGAGATCCGCGAACGACATGTCGAGCGCCTTGGCGAGAGCCCTGAGGAAGGCGACGCCCAACGGCTGCTTGGATCCGCGATTCAGGAAGCGCCGCATCCTGTACGCGTCCGTCCCTCCGGCGTAGGCCAGACTGGATACAGCCCCCGGCGTTCCGATGCGGAATCCCCTCGCCTGCGCCTTGCGGATCACCCACTCAACGAAGTCGATGCCCTGCTCTTCCGGGTCCAGATGTGGAACCGGAGGCCGTGGCCAGGGGGCTGGGTGCCGGTTGTACTTGGGCCCCTCGGTCTGGATCGCCACGTACTCCGCGAACTCGGCCGGATGCCGGTCGCCGAACCACTGGATCGCCTTGGATGCAACCTCGGGCCACCATTCCTTGTCCCGAGCATGGGCGTTCCAGCGAGCTTTCGGGTTGGCCGTGACGCCGACGTAGAGCAACTGATTGTCGGCGTCGTAGAAGCGGTAGACCGCTGTGCGCCGCTTGTAGAGGTTGATCATGTGGCGCTCGCGTCCGTGGGATCGAGCGGCTTGATCAGGTCTTCGACGTGAGCGCCGTAGCAGGCATGGAAGCGCATGAGGGTGGCGAGCGACGGTTCGTTGGTCCCGGCGAGGTTCCTGCTGACCACGGATCGGGGCAGGCCAGTGGTGGCGACGATGCGCCGGACGCTGGGGTCTCCGTGGTCGGCTGCGGCCTTGCGCAGGATGTCGGTTCGGAGTCGGTACCTGGGGATAGTTCACCTCCTGAGCATGGTCATTGCTTGCATGCACCTGAGGTGCGCGCATGCGATAACTCTACGCTCCAGGGCGCATGCGCGCAACATTGTCAGTCGTGGCTCATAAGCGGCGTGTGCCTGACGAAGGGGGGAGCGCGCACGCTACGCTCACCACGCGATATCACAACGACATCGCCCGACGCCTCTACCAGGGAGAACCGTGCCCGAGTCGACCTTCGCCGAGTGGCTCCGCCGCCGCGCCCTGGCCGCCGGCTACGACATCGACGGAGCCAGAGGTGCACAAGCCGCCCTCGCCAAGGCCACCGGCATCTCCCCCACCCAGATCGGCCGGACCTTCAACGGTCAGACGATGCCCGACGTCAGCTCACAGCTGCGCCTCGCCCGGGTGCTGGAGGTCGAGTTCTCCGAGATACTGATCCGCTCCGGCTTCGCCGAGCCCAGCGACTTCCCTGCCGTGCCCGCGCCCCGACAGGTCGACGTCTTCGAGGCGGCGCAGCAGTGGGGCGTCAGTGATGCCGACGCCCCGATCATCAGCGCGGTCGTCGAGCAGCTGCAGAAGCGCAAGCCCAGTGCCGACGCCCTCCAGGCGATCCGCAACAACGTCGCGGACATCGCCTACCAGCTGGCCCAACTCGAACTCGACGGCGACGTGCCAGAGATCGTGTCGGCCCTGCATCAACTGGTCGAGGATCTGGACGACGTGATCCACCCCGGGATGCTGTCGCCCCGCCTCGCCGAGTAGCCGACCCTCCCGCCGCCGACCGCTAGCCTGTGCACGGCGCGCGCCCAGCCACGAAGGGACCGGCGCGCGCCACTGGTGCCCGTGAACGGCGAAGGCCCCGACCATCACGGTCGGGGCCTTCGTCATGCGCGTAGATCAGGCCGACGCCTTCTCCCGCTGGTCAGGCTCGACGGGCAGGTTCTGCGCCCGAGCGACGGACGCCGACAACTCCTCCATCAGGTCGAGCGTCCGGGTCGCGAGCGGCGCGAACTGCAGCTCGACCTCCGGCAGCGGCGGCGCGGCGTCCTTGATCTGGTGCACGCGCTGGAACGACACACCGATGAGCCGGCCGACGTCGCGCTGGCTCAGGTCCTCGGTGAGGACCAGGACGGCGCGCATGGTCGCCAGGCGCAGCGCCTCGGTCACCTGCTCCGCCGCCTCGCGTGCCGCGGTCAGCTGCTCCAGGACGGCCCGAGCCGCGCCGGGCAGCTCGGGGACGATGTCGACGCTGAAGTCCTCGGGCTCGCAGTCGAGCATGAGGGCGATGGCGTCGCTGATCTCTGCGGCTGCCTGGTCGAGGCGCTTGGTCTGGGAGTGGACGCCGGGCAGGTCAGGTACGTCCAGGGCCCACCACTCGCCCGAGCGCCTTGCTGTCACGCGGTAGTTCTTCACCGCCACCACTTCTCTCCGAGTTCGCTTTCCAGGTCTTTGCAGATGCCGAGGGCTGTCAGTTCGTTGACCTCTCCGCCCGCTCCGGGGATCGTCACGGGCTTGCCGCCGCAGGTCCACATCTGGTGGCTGCCGCGGGTTCGCTTCAGTTCGAAGGCGATGCCTGCGGCGGCAGCCGCGTCGCGGATCTTACGGACCAAGTCCCTGTGCTTCATGCGCTTAAGTCTAGGATAGCTAGACGTGTCAAGTCAAGTCAGACTAGACACACCGTGTTACGCCTGAGACTACAACTTCGCGAGCGGCGACCGCTGCCCCTTGCCCAGCGCCCGGACCCGCTCCCAGTCCACCCGCCGCCGCGGCCCCGGGATCTTGTCGACGTCTCCGGAGCGGTAGATCGGCACGTCGACCGCGCCGGCCTTGCTGGTTCCGAACTGGACGGACTGCCACCCGGCGGGCTTGATCCACTTGAGGCGCACGATGTGGTCCCAGTCCGACCGTCGGATGCCGAGCCGCGCGGCGGACTGGTCGGGTCCGAGCGGCGTCTCGGCGGCCAGGAGGTCCCAGATGTCCTTGCGGAGGCAGAGCTTCGCGACCTGCGCCGGGTTGACCTCGCACGGACTGTAGGCCAGGCGCAGCAGCAGGCCCCGGTTGACGAACCGCTCCACCGTCCACGCCTTCACGAACGGCTTCCCCATCGGCGGGTTCGGGATGCCCAGCGACGCGGCGATCAGGTCGGCGGCCATGCCCGCGGTGACGGGCTGCGGCAGGGCCCGCACGATCTTCGCCGCGTCCATGGCCTCGACGGTGGCGCGCAGCCACGTCTGCTCGGTGGCGTCCGGCGGCGGCACGATCTTCGCGTGCTGCGCCCACCGGAACTGGGCGTCCGTGACGTGCAGCAACTTCGCTGCCTGGACCGGGTGGTACTCGGCGAGACGACCGCGCGGCATCAGCTTCTCCTTCGACGAGGGCGTGCCGCGAAAGTGACACAAGATCTGAAAGCGTGTCAATACGCTCATATCGCGATCAAGCGGACACGCACACCCCTACTGCGGGCGCGCAAAAAACCGCCCCAGATCGGAGAGATCCAGGGCGGTTCGGCGGGTGGGGTGCTACTCGGGCGCGTCGGCGTCGGCCACGCGCTTGTCCTCCAGATCGGTGCGCCGCCCCTGCTTGAGCCCAGCCTCGCGCGCCTGCCAGTAGGCATCGAAGGCGGCGACGTCGTAGTACGTGCGCGTCGACCCGGGCTGGCGGACCGGCTCCGGGAACGGCTCGTTGGGGTTGCTGGCGAGGCGGTGCAAGAGCTGTCGGGCCCGGCCCACGCGAGCAGCAAGTTCCCCGATCGTCATCGCTGGCTTGTCCTCCTCCCGGCCGTCTGGGCTGAGCGGCATGCCCTAATCCTCTCGCGAAGTGTGGACAGTGTCCATACTTAGGTCTACGGTGGAACCTGCACAGCAAAGGACCCCAGCCCGGTGTTGCAGTCGGACTGGGGTCTCAGAACGGCTGGCCGAGTGGTTGCACACTCGGCCAGCCTCAACCCCAAACCGGTGGTTGCACACCGCTTTGGGCCGCCCGCTACCTGCTCTGAACAGGACGCGAACATGGATGATCGTAGCTTCAACCTCATTGACAACGTCACCCCCTCGCCGTCAGAGCTTGGCTCCGGCGCCAAGGTGACCGCACTCTCGCCGCGCCCGGCATTCCCGGGCCCGGCCGCCCGCCGCCCGCTCGTGGCCCGCTTCGACCGCGGCGCCTACGACGCTTCGTTCGACCGTTTCCTCTTCGCGGCCGACCGCGCGTTCGGCGAGGACCTGCCGCGAGGTGCGGCATGAGCTGGGAAACGTTCACCGTCACCCTCACCGACGGCCAGACGATCACGGAAACCCCGGAGAAGGCCGACCTCGGCGCCCCCGCCTCGGTCCGCATCGAGGCCTACGGCATCGAAATCCTCGGCCACTACGCCGCCAACCGCACCTACATCCCCTGGCACCAGATCGCCCGCATCGACGTCGGCGAAGCCCACCGGAAGGACGGTGCGCGATGAGGGCCTTGCTCGCCAAGCTCGCCGTCGCCGCGATCATCGGCGCCGCGATCTGGTGCTACGCCCAAGCAGGCCCGGCCAGCGCCCACACCTACGCGCCCGCCGTCCACGCCACGCACCACGCGGCGAAGAAGGCCCACAAGTGACCGCCACGATCACCGGCATCGCCGACCTCCTCGCCTCTCAGAAGACGAAGGGCGAAGTCACCATCCGCGGCCGGATCACCGCCGTCGAACTGCGCAAAAACGCGGCCCGCGACTCGTGGGCAACCGTCACCGTCACCGACGACGGCCTGACCGTGATCGACGTGAAGGTTTTCCCGAAGGTCTACGCCCACGTCTACGGGCTCACCGCGCAGCCCCGCAGCGGCGACACGATCACCGTGACCGGCTGGGTCTGCCTGCCGCCCGGAGACCAGCACGTCGTCATCTACAGCGAGCAGATCTCGCAGGCCACCGACGAACCCCGCGAGCTCCTCGAACCCGAGTCCTACTGCACCGTCTGCGGCTGGACCGGTGCCCGCGGCGGCCTCTGCCACTGCGACGACGGCGTACCCCGCAGCTGAGACAGCCCACACACCGCCCAGCCCGGACCCACCGACCCGAAAGGACCACGCCATGGCCCGCGAAACCAGCGTCACCGGCCGCATCACCGCCACCGGCCCCGACACCATCACTGTCACCCACCAGGGCCGCGACACCACCGTCGACATCCGCCCCGCATACGGCAGCTACTACCAGGACCCCGCCGTCGGCGACATCGTCCACGTCACCGGCGAGCAACGCCACAGCGGCCCCGACATCGACGCCTACGAGATCACCGACGTCGAACGCTGACCCCACAGACCGCGGCCGGGACGGGACCCACGCAGCCCGCCCCGGCCGCACCCACGGCGCCCAGCCCGATTCCGTCCCCCGCGGCCGGGCTGGGCGCCCGGCGCCCGGCCCGCTCCCCCGGCGGGACGGGCGCCACCACCGACCGAGCACCACCAGCCCCAGAGAGGAACCGCAATGACGAACCAGAACCAGGACACCACCGCCGCCATGAAAGCCCTCAGCAGCGAAAACGCCGACGCGCTCTTCGGCCTGCCCCTGCCCGTCATCGTCGAAGCGGCCAAGGCGATCGAGTCCGACAACGGGGGCAGCTGGCTCACCGAATCCGTCATCAAGCAGTACGGCTGACCGGCAACCCACCGAGCACCACCGACCGAAAGGAACGCCTCATGTCCCGCTACGACGGCATCAGCACCGAAGACCTCAAGACCGGCGTCACCGCGATGAGCGAAATCGCGAAGCAGTACAGCACCGACCACTGGCAGGCCGGCCAGGACCAGATGCACAGCGAGATCAACCAGGCGCTCACGGAGATCGACAACCGGGAGTAGCAGACCAGCACCACCCCCCGCACCACCGACCGAAGAACCGACCGAAGGAGCCCACCGTGGCCACCCCGTCCAGCACCGACCAGCTCAAAGCAGCACCGGGCACATCCCGGCAGCGCACCTTTCTCATCGGCGTCGCCGAGACGCTGCTGTTCCTGATCACGGCCCTCGCCGCCGTAACGGTCGGCACCTGCTTCATCGCCAACCCGCACACCGTCCACATCAACGAGACGGGGCCGAAGCTCTACGCCCTCGGCATCCTCATCGCCTTCACCGCCTACGGGGCACTCAGCGCCCTCACCGACGCGCTCCTGTACCGGCGGGAAGCGGTCGACAGCGACGCCGAGCAGGACTGACCCCGACCCGAGCAGAGAGGCCGCCATGCACGCCTACGTGATCGTCGCCACGCCGACCCGGCGCCAGCGCATCCTGCGCGCCGCCCGGCACTTTGCGGTGCGGCTGTGCATCACCATCGGCCTCCTGCTCCTCGCCGTGACCGTCATCGTGCTCCGCAGCGCCCGGGTGTTCGTCAACATCGCCGCCACCCTCGCCGCCCGAGCCGAATACGCCGCATCCGAGCGCGCCGGCACCCCGCCCATCGGCGCCACCGTCGGCGCCCGCCTCGCCGCCGAGTTCACCGAAGAGTTCCGGCGCACCTACCAGGCCGCGGCCTAACCCCCGCCCGCATCATCCCGAGGAGTTCGACCGTGCCCGTGCAGACGCCCAAGAACGCAGCCCCCAGCGCCCGGGAGGTCGCGGCGACCACCTGCGCCGCCTGGGTCCTGGCGGATCTCGGCATAGCGTTCGAGTTGGCCATCCTCGCTGGCGCACTCCCCATCGCGCAGATGGGATGGGCCGTCCGCGTCCAGGTCTACGCCCTGCTGACGCTGGCCGGACTGTCTTGGATCGCCTGCCAGGTCCGCGAGTGGTCCCAGCGACGCCACCCGGTCAAGGCACGGACCGCGCGCCGCTGTGGCTGGGCCATGCAGGCGATGATTCTTCTGTTCGCGATCTGGGGCTGCTGCACCTCGGGGCGAGCCGATGCCCTCATCGGACTCCTGCCGATCGCCCTGGGCATGACGCCCGTGTGGCCCTGGTGGATGCAGGAGCAAGCGCCGCGACCTGCCGAGCAGAAGGCCATCGCAGCCCTGATCGCCGAGCAGGAGCAGGACCTCGCCCGCCTCCTGCGGCCAGCTGCCAGTGAGCACCAGTGGACCCTGCCGGACGGCAAGCACGCCCCGGCCGTCTACTTCCTGCGCAACGGCAACCGAATCAAGATCGGGACGACGACGAACCTGCGCCAGCGGGTACGCCGCCTTGCCCTGCGCGACGACAGCATTGCCCTGATCCTCCACGGCGGCCCCGACGTCGAACGCGCCCTGCACCAGAAGTTCGCCGAGCTGCGCGTCGGCAACACCGAGTGGTTTCACGGCGCCAAGCCCTTGAACGACTTCATCGCCGCCCAGGCCGACCGGGCCCGCGCGATGACCCTGGCGAGGGCATGAGCCGATGCGTGAACTCAACTTCCTGCCGCTGCCGCTCAAGGCCCCCGAGCGCGAGCCCCTCAGCCGCGGTCGCAAGGCCTTGATCGCGGTCGTCATCACCGGCGCCGTCGTCATCGCCGCCATCGGTTTCGCCGGCTCCTACACCGCGGTCTCCCGCCTCGCCGCAGCGAAGGGCTTCGGCTGGTTCTCCTACGGCTTCCCGATCGGCATCGACGCCGGCATCGTCGTGTTCCTCGCCCTGGACCTCGTCCTCGCCGGCTTCCGCATGCAGTACGCACTACTGCGCCCCGCCGCCTGGTTCCTAACCGCGGCGACGATCGCGTTCAACGGCACTGCGGCATGGGGCGACTGGGTGGCCGTCAGCATGCACGGCATCATCCCGCTGCTGTTCGTCGTCCTGACCGAGGCCGCCCGGCACGCCGTGGGCCGTCTCGCGGACATCGCCACCGGCAACCGCATCGAGTCCCCACCCCTGATCCGGTGGATCCTGTCGCCTCTCTCGACGTTCCGGATCTGGCGGAGCATGCGCCTGTGGCAGCTCACCTCCTACGCGGACGTGATCAAGCGTCAGCGGGAGCTGGCCGCATTCCGGGCCAAGCTCCGCACCCGCTACGGCCGCTCCTACCGGCGCAAGATCACCGGCGCGGAGCGTCTCGCGCTTCGGCTCTCCCGCTTCGGAACCCCGGTCGCCGAAGCACTCGCCGAAGCCGAAGCGACCCGCCGAACCGAAGCGCTCCAGGCCGAGGACGAAGCTGAAGCGCGGCGTGAAGCCGAAGTGAAGCAGCGCGCCGAAGCCGAAGCCCTTCACCTCGCCGACATCGAGCAGCGGGCCCGAATCGCCGAAGCCGAAGCGGCAGCTGACCTCGCCGCTTTCCAGGCTGGGCAGCGCGTGGCCGAAGCGAAAGCTGAAGCGAACCGGCAGCCCGAAGCCGAACCCGAAGTGACCCCGGCGAACCCGAAGCGGCAGCGGAGCCAACCCGAAGCGGCGCGGACGCCGAAGCCGAAGTCCGAACCGAAGAACAACCCGAAGCCGAAGCCCGCCGAACTGAACGGGCGCCGCGCGCAAGTCGAAGCCGAAGTCGAAGCGGTCCTGAAGCTGATCAAGGCCGAGGGCTACGACGCGGTCAGCCTGGAGCGCGTCAAGGGCGACCTCGGGCTTAAGCACGGGTCCGCCTACGACCGTCTGACCAAAGCCCGCGACCGCCACAAGGCCAACGAAGAGGCCGACGAGAGGAGGGCCGAGTAATGGCCATCAACAACGACTACCACCCCATCATCGCGGGCGAACTGGTCCGTTCCGTCGCGGACGAGGACGACATCGCCCCGGGTGTCATCGAGTACTACCCGTACCGTCCGCCGGCCCTGTCGCGGGCCGGCTCCGCCGCGATGGTCGCGGCCGGGGCGACGGCCCGCACGATGGGTGCTTCGGCTCGCGGTACGGGTCTGCTGGCGCGCTGGCTCGGTCACGGTGCGCGAGCAGCGTCCCATCTCGGCTGGCGGTATGTGCGGGCCCATGACCACATTGAGGCGCTGGGTGGGATGAACGGCCCGGCGTGGCGGAAAATCCTGGACACCCGGGTGCGCCGCTGGAAGTTCCTCGGCTACGCCGCCGCGACGATCACCGTCGCCGATCTGGCCGCGTGGTGGGCGCTGGTCGACTTCGGGCACCTGACCGCCCTGGGTGGCTCCTACGCCGTCGCCCCGGGCATCGAGGCCACGGCCACCGCGGTGCTGCTGGGCGCCTACGGCCGGTACCGGCTGGCGAACCAGGTCGCCCCGCAGGACCTGATCGCCGCTGCGGATGCGGATGACGGCGAGGAGCCGTTCCCGCTGGCCTGGTGCCAGTCCGGTGACCAGGTCATCGAGTGTGTCGGCCGGGCGCTGGCCGCCGAGGGCGTCGGCACCCGGCAGATCAGCATCCTCGGGCGCCGCAGGTGGGGCTGGGAGGTCGACATCGACCTCAAGGGCGCCACCCCGGGCAAGGTCAACGCTGTCGCCGACCAGCTCGACGCGCACTTCGACGTCAAGCATGGCGGCACCCTCATCGAGCCCGACCTGCAGCGGGCTGCGCACATCACTCTGCGCCTGATCACCGACGACCCGTTCGCGGGCATGCCCCCGGCGCAGATCCACGCCCCGAACAGCCTGGACGTCGGCGACGCGCACTGCTTCGGGATCTCCATGGACGGCAAGCCGCTGCTCCTGGTCCTGGAAGGCACCCGGATCCTGGTCCTGGGCGTGTCCGGATCGGCGAAGTCCACCGGCGTGCTGCGGGACCTTGCGGAGGTCGTCACGGCCTGCCACAACGCCATCGCCCTGGACCTGGACCCGATCAAGGACGGGCTGCGGGAGTTCGAGGGCGTCATGGCCGCCCCGCCAATCCGCGGCAACGACGACTGCGAACTGTGGCTGTTCTGGCTGGTCACGATGGCCGAGGCCCGCAACCGGGTCCGCAACCGCCTCAACATGGGCGACACCTGGGTCGCGACCGACACCCATCCGGCGATCTTCGTGTTCGTGGACGAATTCATCTACCTGTCCAAGACCGCCAAGAAGTGGTTCATCATGCTGCTGCGCCTGGGCAAGCAGTCCGGGATCTACCCCGTCGCAGCAGGCCAGGACGCCACCGCCGACAGCATGGGCGACGCCATCGCCGACTCCTTCACCCTGTCGGTGATGCTCGCCTCCCGGCACGCCGACATCCCGATCGCGTTCGGCACCGGCGCCATCGACGCCGGCTGGCGGCCGGACCGGCTCACCCCGGCACAGAACAAGGACATCCGCAACGACGCCGGCCGCGCCTTCATCAAGGGCGCCGGGCTGAACCGGCCGATCCTGTACGGCTGGAACGAGCACACCCGCCAGGGCATCCAGAGGGCCGTGATCGAGCGGCAGGTGGCTGGCCGGCCGTGGTTCGACCACGACACCCTGGCCGAGGCCGGGCTGCTGCACCTGATCACCCGCGAGCGCGGCGGCCCGGTGGCACCGTCGTCGATGGCGGACCGGCTGGCCGCACTGGGCACTGATGACGCGCGGGTCGTCGGGGCGCTGCTGCGGATGTTCGAGGTGACCGGCGCTCAGTTCCTGCCCACGGCGGAGATCGTCGCTGCCGGGGTCGCCGAGGACGGTGTCGTCCTGCAGGCGCTGCTGTCCCGGCTTGTTCCGATGGCTAAGGCGAGCCGTGCCCCGGTGGATGGCAGGCAGCAGCGCGGTTGGGAGAAGCAGGTCGCCGAACAGGCTGCCGCTGTCCTGTTTGCCCCGTCTTGACCCCCGTCTCGTGTCCGTCTTCGGCCCGTCTGCACCCCGCCTTGGCCCCGTCTCGCCGATGAGACGCCCTGGCAGGCCAGACGCCCTGAAGACGGGCCAAAGACGCCCCGCAGACGCCCTCAAGACGCCCCGATCCGACCCAGGAAGGCACCGATCAGGCATGGCCACCAAGAAGCCCGCGACCCGCCGCAAAGCCCCGGCCCGGCGCCCGGCCGCGCGCACCTCGGTCACCCGCAGGCCCCCGCGCGGCCGCAGCCGGCTGAACCGCTTCGTGCTGTGGTGCGCCCGGATCGTGGCCCGCCACGCGGCCCGGCATACCGCGGTCGTGCGCTCCCGGCGGGACGCGGCGATTCTGCGCGCCGCCCACGAGGGCTGCGGCACCTGCCATGGCACCGGGACGCTCTACACCAAGGACAAGCACGGCACGTTCTCCGGCTCCAAGCCCTGCCCGGCCAAGCCCGCCACGATGAAGATCTCCCGCACCAAAGTCGCCGCCACGTCCCGGTTCGGCGTCGACAAGAACTCCGGCCTGATCGGCTGGCGCTGCCCCTGCGGAGCGAAGGAGAAGCCGCGGTACCGCGACGCCAAGACCGCCACCGCAGCGCTGCGCACCCATGAGCGCAAGCGCCACGGCGGCACCACCGTCGGCGGCGCCTGGTACGCGCAACTCCCCGAAGGCACCAAACCCGCCACGGCCTCCCCCGCGCCCCCCGTCCAACCCGTCACCAAGCCCGCAGCGGGCAGCGGCATGACCGACCAGCAGTGGGAGGCACAGAACAGTCCGCTCTCCCCCGCGACCGCGGCAAAGCAGGGCAAGTGCTGGTGCTGCGGCGGCAAGGGCGTCCTGTACTCGGCGTTCGGCGGCCAGCAGATCACCGCCGTGTGCAGCATCTGCCACGGCACCGGCAGGCCCGCCACCGCGGCGGCGAAGGGCGGCACACCGTGATGCCCACCCTGATCTGCCCGCGCTGCGGCGGCACCGCGTTCGTCGACATCACCAACGATTTCACCGCGCTCAAGGGAAAGGCGAACGCCGGAATGATGGAAATGGAAGTCAGCGGCCAGTGCAGCTCCTGCGGCGCGGAGGCCTACAACTCGATGGTCGGGCCGATCGACTCGTTCACGCTCGTGACCGGATCGGCGGGGCGGTCCTGATGGCCGACTATCTGGAAGCCCTCCGCGACCTGAAGTGGAACCCGGTCGGTGACGCGCTGGCCAAGGATCCCGAGCGGCGCTTCCTGCCCGCCACGGTCGAGCGCCCCGCCGTACTGCCCGCGGTCCGGCCTGCCCCGCCGTCGGCGGAAGTTGCCGTCGTGGAGCAGCCCCGGCCGGTCCAGTCGCTGACTCCGCCGGAGCGTCCCTACGATCCGTGGCCGGCGCGCCTCGGCTTCGGGTCGGTGTTCATGCTGGCGTCCGGGACCGGCGTCTACATCGCTTGCGCCGGGGTGCACTCGGCCGGCCCGTACCTGCCGTGGGCTGCCGGTGCCTCTGCGGCGCTGGCGATGTTCGTGGCCGCCTTGAAGCACAAGTCGGGCCCGAGCGTGAAGATCGGCCGGGTGCACATGGAGGCCGGCGCGAACTTCCAGGCCGGCAACCAGCAGTGAGACGCCGTACTGTCGGCCGCCGCATCTCCGTCTTCACCAGTCACATCATCTGGTGGATGTGTATCGGCGGCTCCATCCTGCTCCACCACCACTAGGAGATCGTCATGATCGCATCCGGGGGCACCACGCCCAGCAGTCAGACCGCTGAGCTCTGGCAGCCGATATGCGGCTTCGATGGTCGCTACGAGGTATCCGACCAAGGCAACGTCCGCTCATGGACGAAGCACAAGCGGGGCGCACTCCTCAAGCAATCCCCTGGACCGGGCGGGTATCTAACGGTAGGCCTCGCTGACCCGAAGGGGGTCTCGCATACGCAGCGCGTGCATCGACTAGTACTTGAGGCCTTCGCGGGTCCGCCCGAGATCGATCAGGTGTGCCGCCACCTGGACGGGAACTGCCGAAACAATCGGTTGTCGAATCTCCGATGGGGCACTCAGTCGGAGAACATTCGGGATGCAGTGATGCACGGAACCCAGAACAACGCTCGGAAGACGCACTGCTCTCGTGGTCACGAGTACGCAGGGAAGAACCTGCGCGTAGGCCCCAAGGGTCGACGCGAATGTCACACCTGCCAGTCGATCCGACGACAAGCCAAAGAGGGATATACGGGCCACCCGCACCCGGCGGATCGCGTGGCATGCATACACGGCCACCTATTCGACGAAGCCAACACGTACGTGTCCAAGGACGGTCACAGGCACTGCCGTGCATGCGCGGCGGCAAGAGCGAGGAGGTACTCCGCGGCCAGGCGGCCCGCGGTCGAGCAGGGATAGATCCGAACATCCATCACGCACTCAAGGGAGTCACCGTGCCGTTCCGCTTCCGAAAGACAGTCAAGGTTCCTGGCTTGCCGATCCGATTGAATCTCAACGGCAAGTCGGCGTCCGTCACCCTCGGCGGCAAGCACACGCCGCACGTCACCTACAGCACGACCGGCCGGCGCACCGAGTCCGTGGATCTGCCTGGCCCGTTCTCGTGGCGCAAGACCAGCCGGCGGCGACGGTGAGCCGGCTGGGCGTCGCGGACCGGCCCCGCACCGTGGCATTGACGCCCGCGACCGCCGGACGGCGGCGCGGTGGACGCGAGAGGATTGACCCATGAGCATCCCCGAGATTCCTGCCGCGCCGCTCGCCGCCGCAATGGAAGCAGCGTGGCCCGGCCTGCCCGTCGGCATGAGTCAGCAGGAGGCCGAGCGCCGCACCAGGCTCGCGCTCAACGCCGCCTACCCGCACCTGCTGGCCGAGCAGGACGACGTGCTCCAGGCCGCATACGAGCGCGTCATGGAATACGCCAGCCTGCACCCCGGCAAGGCCGAGCGGGCCCTGATCGAACGCGCAGCCCGCGCCGTCCTCGGCGAGAAGCCCGTCGACGTCGCCGCCATGTTCGGCCCCGGGTCGCACTTATGACCCGCCGCCCGGACCTGGCCCGCGCCTGCCATCAGCTGGAGCGGCACGGCAGCGGGACGCCCAACGACGCGGCGGCGACGGTGCTGCTGGACAGTCCCGTGATGATCCAGGTCGCTCGGCTCGTGAGCGCATTCGAGCGTGACGGCATGGTGGCGATGCGGACCATCGGCGAGCACATGCGCAACGTCGGGATGGTGAAGCCGTGATCGTGTTCGGTGAGCTGTGGGATGCCCCCATGTGCGAAGACGCGCCCACCGCACCCACTCCCGTCGGCGAGCACTGCGGCTGGTGCGACACCGCCATCCAGGACGGCGACCAGGGCGCCCTCATCCCCTGCGTGATGGCCGACGGCGCGAAGCTACTCCCGTGGCACCGCGAGTGCCTCATGCGGTCCACGGTCGGCTCACCGGCGCACCTGCGCGGCCACTGTGCCACGGCCTGCGGCGGTGACGGCAGTGAGTCGGCCGACCCAATCACGCCGGAGCAGCGGCGCGCGGAAGCCCTGGAGAGCTGCCGCATCATCAACAGCAGCCGGGTGTGGATCCCGTGAACCCGCCGCGCGCGTCGTGACCCCGGTGCAGACTCGGATCACGGCGCGACGTGCTGTCCGCCGCGCAACCGGCCCCGCCACTCCCCCGAGGCGGGGCCGCTGCACGTCCGGCGACGGGCATCATGGTGGGCATGACCGATGACCAGCCAGCGTGGACCGCGCGCTACTACCAGCACTCCAACCTCAAGACCGAACGGTTCGGCTCACTGATCGCCGCCGTCGAGTTCCTCAGCGCCGGGCTGGACTCCAACCTGGCGTCACCGGACGCGATCATCGGACCGGACGGGGCAGAGGCATACCGCTTCGGCCTGGACGACGAGCCCGACGTCTGGGAACTGCGCGAGCAACTGTATGCCGAGGCTGAAGGCACCGACTCGCCCAACTGACGTCCCGTCGCATCCCCACAGGCATGCCCGTGCTACGGCTAGGACGCCTCGCGGTCGGCTTCGTTCCGCGACCCGGCGCGCACCACCCAGCGCCCGTCACCCGACGCCACCACCGAGTTCGACGGCCTGGACACGCGAAGCCCCATGCTCTCCAGCACCGTGGCCCAAGCCTCGGCCTGCCGCTGCGTCCTCACCTTGATGAAGACCGACGTGTCGTCACCCATACCGCCATGGTGACGGGTAGTCACCGGCGGTGCGCGAGGTTCGCAAGAATCCAGTGACGCAGCGTGGGCCGAGTCGGGTAGCGTGAGGCTCCTCCCGGTGCGCAGGCCACGAGGCTACTTCTTTGGAAAAGTCCCGCCCCTGGCCGCTACTGATCTCGGGAGGCCAGACTCGCGGCCCCGCCATCACAGGCGGGGCCGCGGTGCGTTGTGGCACTGACCGGCGCGGAGAGTGTCACAATCGGCTCAGTACACCAGCTGCGCCACGGGAGGCCCCTCCATGCCCACGCCCCCGACCCTCGACGAGCAGGAACCCGAGAACCGCTGCAGCCACTGCAAGCGGCTCCTGTTCCTGGCCGAGCTGAACCGTTTCGCCTGCTTCCTCTGCGAAGACCGCGCCCGCGAACACCTCAAGGCACTCCCCGGCCAGTACGACGACCTCGGCAAGATCCTGGCCCCCGGCCGGCGCGGCGACGGCAGCACCAAAGTCACGGCGTCGAAGTCCGCACCGCTCCCGCTCGCACTCACGCCCCTGAACATGCGCGCCAAGGGCGGCATGGTGACGCTCCTGCAAGACGTCGAAGACTCCTGGCGCCGAAGCCGACGCCGCACCATCGCCAGGAGTCTTCGACGTCTTGCAGGGACCCTTGCCGACGTCACCAACTACCTCGCACTGAACCTCACTTCGGCCTGTGAGCAGTACGACGAGGTTGCCGACGACCTGGACACGATCGGCACGCTGTACTGGCGGGCGAAGAGCCTGATCGAGGGCAACGAGCCGCGCCTCATCCCGGTCCGCTGCCGCTACCTGTTCGACGACGGCACCGAGTGCGATGCCCCGATGCACGTGGACATCAACCGGGCCTCGGCGAAGTGCTCCGACTGCGGCCAACGGTGGGGCCAGCAGGAGTGGATGGCACTGTTCGAGGCGACCCGCGCGACTGCCGCCTGATCGCCGCTTCCCAAACGATCTCTGGCGTGTCACAATCGGCGCAGCTAACCACACATGTCTTCGAAGGCCCCGTCACCCAGTGGCGGGGCTTTTCGCATGCCTGGATTCGGGGGTGTGCCGTGGCCAGCGAATCGTTCCTCATTCCCGCCGTCGAAGCGGCCGAGATCGCTGGCGTTGAAGAGGCCACGATCCGTCAGTGGGCGACGCGCGGCAAGATCCAGCGCTTCCCCGGCCGGCGCCGCTGCGAGCCGACGCTGTACGCCCGCCCGGAGATCGAGGCCGAGGCTGAGCGTCGGGCCGTCCGCCAGTCCGTGGCCGCCTGAACTCCCTGCCGCGCTTCCCCCTGCGGCAGGGCCCCCGCGCCCGCACTCGCGCTTCGAGGGTGGCCGGCTGCGGGTAGTCGCGTGTCCCGGGCCGCCCTCCCGGGATGCGCGACGGCAACCACCGGCCCCTCACGGCGATCCCGACGGAGGCCACCGTGCGCGTCCGTGCCCTGCTCGCCGCCCTGCTGCTGACCCTGAGTCTGTTCGCCGCCGGGTCCGCGCCGACCGTTGCCGCCGACCCCGCTGCCGCGTTCCAGCTGCCCGTGGGCCTTGACCTGCATGACGGCTCCATCACCCAGGCGGGCGGCACCTATATAGCCGTCGGGACCGAGTACGCGTGCGGTTTTCAATGGAGCGTGGCCGGGACGCCCTGGTGTGGCTTCGGCATGAGCACCGCGTCGAGCCTCGCAGGCCCGTGGTCCACGCCGACGCTCCTGTTCTCGCCGACGTCAACGGACCCGTGGAGCGGCCTCACGTGGGCTCACGAGTGCGGCGACACGGGGCAGGGCTGCTTCGGCCCGAAGCTGATCCAGCGCTCGGGCTGGGGCCAGGACGACGGCGTGTGGATTCTCTGGCTGAACTCCCCCGCCGACTACTCCCGTTCCCACGCCAACGGCTACAACGCCATGGGCTGCAACTCGGACGCGAACGGCCTGCCGACTACCTGCGGGCCCACGGCGGGCGCGCCCCACGGCTCCTACACCAAGCCGTCCCTGTCGGTCTGCAACACCTACGGCGACTTCGGGTTCATCGACCCGGCCGGTGGAAACGCCCCGCCCGCGATCGTCTGCACCATGCCCTCCCAGGCAGGCCTGTCCATCGAGCAGCTGACGTCGAACGGCATCTCCGGCACCGGCGTCGGCGCGCAGAACCTCGCCGGGCTCACGAGCGTCGAGTCCCCCGGCGGCTGGTACGACACGGCCAGCGGCACCTACGTGCTGACCTACAGCGACCCGAACTGCGCCTACTGCGCAGGGGCGGCGACGGGCTACGCGACCGCGACGATCCTGCTGGGCCCCTACGCCGCGCCGGGCAACGCCTCGGCCTCGCTGCACTCCGGGCCGCCCGCCACCATCCCCGCAGCCCCGCGCCGCGACGCCTCGGCCGCGTCCTGCGGCGGCCAGCCGCGCACCGTCAGCGTCCTCGACGGCCAGCCCTACCAGGGCATCGACCTGTGGCTCGGCACCCGCAACGAGACCGCGGCCGGGAGCCTGTTCACGCCGCTCACCTACACGCCCAGCACGGCCACGGCGGGCGACGGCGGCATCTGGCAGCCCGAAGTGACGTTCCCGTGCTGAGGCGGTGACCCGATGGGCGCCTGGACCTACTGCTCCTGCGGCCACACCACAGACGAACACGCCGCAGGCGGCAAGTGCCGGGCCAAGTCCCTGGACGGCTGGCCGTGCGAATGCCCCGCGTTCGACGACACCGCCGACTCGCGGGTCCTGCACGTCAGCCCGATCAGCGACGGCATCGCGCACGACACCGGCACCACCGAGCCGGACTGCGTCTGCGGACCGACCATCCAGCCGGTGCCCGGCACGGGCGGGTCGATGGGCTGGCTGATCGTCCACCACTCCCTCGACGGGCGCGAACTGACGGAGACCACCGCTTGATCGACGACGAGTGGCGCGCCATCCGCGCCCCGTTCCAACTCCCCGCCGACTGGCACCCCGTCGAAGGCCAGTGCTCGCGCTGCCACCAGCCCGCAATCTGCAACGGCGACATGTGGTGGCACGACGGGGCCAGCTGCCAGCGCCACGACACCCAGTTCATCCCCGAAGAGGCCGGATGCCCGAGCAGCACACCGTCGTGATCACCGTCGAGGCATCCGGCGAAGTCACACCCGCCAAGCCCGACGCCGTCGAGGCCAACGAAGAGAAGGAGTCGGCCGATGGCTGAAGGACTCAGCACCGGACTGGTCAGCAACCTCCTCAACACCCTCCGCAGCGCGGGATCCGCCTACGGGCCCGTCGCGACCTACGTGAAGCTCCACACCGCGAACCCGGGCGCTGCGGGTGCGACCGCTGCGGCGGCCGGATCCACGACGCGGGTCGTCGCGACGTTCGCCGCCTCCTCGGGCGGCTCGGCACTGGCCCTGACGGGCACGAACCCGTCGTGGACCAACGGCGGCACGTCGGAAACGATCACCGACATCTCGGTGTGGGATGCGTCGACCGCCGGGAACTTCCTGTTCTCCGTGGCGCTGACGACGTCGCGCGCCTGGGTATCGGGCGACTCCTTCACGCTGTCGTCGCTCGGCCTCAGCCTCGGGCCCCAAGCCTCCTGACCCCCGGCGGTGTAGCAGCCGATCGGAGGCGCCGTGACGACCTTCACGGACAACTTCAACCGCGCCGACGGCTCCCCCGGCGCGAACTGGACCCAGGTATCCGGCACCTGGTCCATCGTCTCCAACCAGCTCTCGTCGGGGACGACCGGCACGGCCCTCGTCATTCACCCCACCACCGCCATGGCGACCAACAACAACAGCGCCCAGGTCACCATCGCCACAACCGCGGTGGCGAGCCAAGGCGTGTGGTGCCGGGGAAACGGCTCGATCACGCAGGGGTACCTGTGGCGTAACGACGGCACGTCGTGGGTCCTGTTCTCCGCGCTCGGCGGTTCGTTCACCAGCCTCGGCACCTATGCTGCGGCAGCCGCAAACGGCGACGTCGCCATGATCAGCGCCATCGGGACGGCGATCAAGGGGTACGTCAACGGGGTCCTGCGGGTCTCCGCCACCAACAGCACGATCGTCGTCGGCCTCAACGTCGGCATCCGCAGCGATGGCGTCAGCACGCTCAGGTACGACGACTTCACCGGGCAGGACGTCACCGCCGGCGCCACCGGCGATGCGGCACTGGCCAGCACTGCAACACGGTCTGCGGCGGGCCTGCTGGGTGCCACCGGTGGTGCTGCGCGGGTGGTCACGGCCGGGCTGTCCGCAGCCGGGCTTCTGGCGGCCAACGGCGCAGCAGCCCTGGCTTCCGTCGCCGCCCTGTCTGCCGACGGCACCCGGGTCGCCACCGGGGCCGCGAGCATCGCCGTCACGGCCGACCTCACGGCCGACGGAGTGCGCGGCGCAACCGGCGGCGCCTCTCTGGCCGCCGTGGCGGCACTGGCGGCGGACGGCACTCGCACAGCCGTCGCAGTGGCAGCCCTGGCCTCGACGGCGAGCCTGACGGCGGACAGCACGCGCGCCACCTCCGGGGGCGCGGGTGCGGCCCCCACGGCGGCCCTTACTGCGGACGGGGTGCGGGCTACGGCGGGCGACGCCGCCCAGGCCCTCGTGGCGAGCGTGGCCGCGGACGGCGTCCGAGGCACATCCGGAGCGGCCGCTCTCGCCACCTCGGCGGCCCCGACCGCCAGCGGCTCGCTCGGCGCCAACGCCACCGGCAGCACCACCATCACTGCCGCCCTGACCGGCGCCGGCATCGTGGACCATCCGGCGCAGGCGGCCCTCGCTGCATCGGCCACGCTCACCGCGGACGGCCAGCGCGCCACCCAAGGCGACGCGGCCACCACCGCGACCGCAACCCTCACTACATCCGGGCAGAGGGTCACCACCGGCGACACGGCGCTGGCCGCCACCGCCACGGTTGCGGCAGCAGGGCAATACGGCGCCGCCGCCGGCGCAGGCCTCGCCGCCACCGCCGGGCTGGACGCGCAGGGGCTGATCGGTTACAGCGGTACTGCCGCGCTCGCGGCAACCGCAGGACTGTCGGCTGCTGGAACCACAGGCGGACAGCCCTCCGATGCCGCACTGAGTCTCACGGCAACCCTCACTGCGGCAGGGACTATCGCCGCCACGGGAGGCGCTTCACTCGCCGCGACGGCAACGATCAGCGCCGGCGGAACGCGAGCCGCAGTCGGGGCCGCCAGCCTGCCCGCCGCGGCAGGCCTCGCGGCGGACGCCACCCGCGCTACGAGTGGCGGCGCGGCCATCACGGCCGGCGTCACCCTCACCGCTGCCGGGCAGACGGCAGCGGTCGGCACGGCAGCGCTGGTCGCCGCCGCAGGCCTCTCCGCCGCAGGACAACGCGGCGCCATCGCGGGCGCGGCCCTCGCCACTACGGCAGGCCTGGTCACACAGGGGCAGGCCGTCTACAGCGGCACCGCAGCCCTCACCGCGACAGCCGTCCTGGCAGCGGCCGGAACGACAAGCGCGCAGCCCACCAGCGCCGCGCTGCACGCCACGGCAGTTCTCAGCGCGGCAGGGACTATCGGCACTGCAGGCGGCGCGATGATCGCCGCCACAGCAGCCGTCACCGCCAGTGGGACAACGGCCTCTGCCCACGGCAACCTCGTCTTCACGGTCGTCGGGCCGACGGGCCGGTGGACGGGGAGCCTGCTGCCCGGGCGCTGGACCGCAGACGGCCCGGCATCACGCTGGACGGAGGGGGACAGTTGACCAGTGGACAGTTGATCAAGCGCCAGCGTGCGGCATCCCTGGAGTTCGTCCTCGCCTACATCAGCGCCAAGGACGCCGGAGTACCCGCGAATATCAGCGGCGACATGGTCGCGTTCGCTTTCACCCTGCGCGACGAGGAACCCACCGACTGGGTGCCCGGCGAATGGGCGAGCACGACACCGCTCCCAGGCGGCGGCTACACGGCCCGCTGCCTCGTCGGACCCGGCGGCACCATCACCCTCACCCCGGCGACGTACACCGTCTCCGTCAAGGTCACCGACTCGCCTGAGATCCCCGTCATCGACTGCGGGCAGCTCATCATCACCTGACTCGGCAGAGGGGAGGCGACGTGATCTCCGTCCTCCTGCCGTCCCGAGGCCGACCGGCCGCACTCGCCGCATCCGTCGACAGCCTCAAGCGCCTCGCCGCACGTCCCGAAGGCGTCGAGATCCTCATTGCCGCAGACCCCGACGACCCGCCGACCTGGCAAGCCGCGCAGAACGAATGCCGGGACGCCAGTCTGTGGATCGCATCCGAGCGCCACGGCTACCACCAGCTCCACGCATACGTGAACCAGCTCGCCGGACAGGCCCGCGGCGAGTGGCTGATGCTGTGGAACGACGACGCCCGCATGCTCACCCCCGGCTGGGACGATCTCGTCCACCAGCAGCCGACCGGCGTCCTGTGGCCGCAGTCCAACGACGTTGCGGGCTGCAACACCTTCCCGATCTGGCCCACCGCCTGGACCCGGGAGCTCGGCTACGTATCCCTGTCGCCGCACTGCGACTCCTGGATCCAGCACCTGGGCACCGAGCTCGGCCTCCACGACCGCATTCCCGTCGAGATCCTCCACGACCGGGCCGACCTCACCGGCGGCCACGACGACCAGACTCGCGCCGAATCGCAGGCCGGCTACCGCACTGCCGACTACCACTCCCCCACCATGCAGGCAGTCCGGCAGCGCGACGTCGACACCCTGCGCGCCCTCCTCGACCGCCAGGAGACGCCAGCGTGACCTACGATCCCGGCTTCCTCGACCGGCAGCGTGTGGCCTGGTCCCGGCCACCTGTCGACGACGTCGGCTACATCTCCGCCGTCGACCTCCTGGCGCTGCCCGACGACCAGCTGCGGGCCACCGTCGACCGGATGCGGCTCGCCCGGTATGCGGGCTGGCGCAATCACGGCGGCCTGTGGCGCGACCTGATGGGCCTCGACGAACCCGGTGGGAAGGACATCCTCGACTTCGGCTGCGGCGTCGGCGTGGAAGCCCTCAGCCTGGCCTTCGCCGGAAACCGGGTGCAGCTGGCCGACATCAGCCCCGACAACCTGCACCTCGCCGTGCGCGTCCTCGGCCTCTACGCCGACCAGTTCCCGCGACTGTGGGACCTCACCATCTACCTCGCCCTCGGCGAACCGCCGTACATCACCGCCGAGCCCGAGTCGTTCGACGTGTTCCACTGCAACGGGGTTCTGCACCACATCCCCTGGGCCCGGCAGATCATGGAACGCGCCCACGAGCTCCTGCGGCCCGGCGGTGTCGCCCGCCTCATGGTCTACAGCGACCAGGGCTGGCGGCAGGCCACCGGCACCGAACCGCCCGACGAGGTCACCACCGACCCCGGCTTCCGGCAGTTCGTCCAGTACTTCGACCAGGTCGGCGAGTACGCCGACTGGTACGACCAGGACCGCCTGGAGAGCCGCTTCGGCGACCTGTTCACCGTCGAACGCTGCGAGTACATCACCCCCAACGGCCAGTACCTCGCTGCCGTTCTGCGCAAGAAGGAGACGGCATGAGGGTCGGCTGGGTCGGGCTCGGGAAGCTCGGATTGACCTGCGCCCTGGCGATGGAGAAGCACGGCGGGCACCATATCGTCGGCTACGACCCGTCGCCGCGCGTGCAGCAGATCATCGGCCGCACGGTGGCACCCCCGGAAGAAGAGGGCATCGAGGAACTCCTCAACGGGACCCGGATCGCCCTCGCGCAGTCGCCGGCCGACGTCGTCGCGGCCTGCGAGGGCATCGTCATGGTGTCCGTGCAGACCCCGCACGACCCGCGGTACGGCGGCGAGACGCCGATGCCCGGCCAGCCCGTCGACTTCGAGTATGGCTACCTGATCCAGGCCGTCCGGGACATCGCCGCCGCGGCACGGGAGCAGGACAAGGCGATCACGGTCGTCGTCATCTCCACGATGCTGCCGGGCACCATCAGGGCGCACCTCGCGCCCCTGTGCGGGCCGAACGTCAGCCTCGTCTACGGGCCGTACTTCATCGCCATGTCGACGACGCTCCAGGACTTCCTCAACCCCGAGTTCGTACTCCTCGGCTCCGACAGCCCCGAGGCCCTCGCGGCGGTCGCCGACCTGTACGGCACGGTCCACGACCGGCCGGTGCACGCCGTGTCGATCGAGTCGGCCGAGCTGCTGAAGGTCGCCTACAACTGCTTCATCAGCATGAAGATCGTGTTCGCGAACATGGTCATGGAGATCTGCCAGAAGACCGGAGCCGACTGCGATGAGATCGCCGACGGCCTCGCCCTGGCCACCGACCGCATCATCTCCCCCGCCTACATGCGTGGCGGCATGGGCGACTCCGGAGCCTGCCATCCGCGCGACAACCAGGCCATGTCCTGGCTCGCGCAGCGCCTGGACCTGTCTGTGGACCTCATGGGCTACGTCTCCCAGGCCCGCGAGCAGCAGTCCGAGTGGCTCGCTGACCTCGTCGAGCACTGGCACCGCATGACCGGGCATCCGGTCTGCCTCCTCGGCAAGGCGTACAAGCCCAACGTCAGCCTCGTCAACGGCTCGGCTGGCCTGCTCCTCGCTCACCAGCTGCGCGGGCGCGGCCTGGAGGTGGAGCACTGGGACCCGCACGTCGACGAGGGCGGTACGTTCGCCCCCAGCCTCCCCGGCGTCTTCGCGATCACCACACGACACGACGCCTTCCTGCACCTCCGCTTCCCGGCCGACTCGATCGTCATCGACCCGCACGGCTACATGCCCGACCAGCCCGGCGTCACCACCATCCGCGTGGGAAGGAAGACATGACCGCCGAAGACGTGATCGCCGCCTGGGACCAGCCCGGCGCCGCCGGCGCGATCCATCCCACGCGCGGCATCAGCGAGGACGCCTACTGGGCCTCGGGCCGCGCGCAGGCCGAGCTGCTCCAGCAGGACATCCCCGCCGGCGCGAAGGTCCTGGACTTCGGCTGCGGTGACGGCCGCGTCGCGATCCCGCTGCGGGGCATGGGCTACGACGTGACGGGCGCGGACGCGTCGGCGACGATGCTCGCCGCCCTGGCCGTCAACGACCCCGGGCTGAAGACCCTCCAGTCCGACGGCACGAACCTCGACAAGCGCCGGAAGTTCGACGCCGTGTACTGCCTCGCGGTCCTGATCCACCACAGCTACGACACCGGCGAGCAGTTGATCGCCAACCTGCGCGGCGTGGTGAAGAAGCACGGCCTGCTGATCCTGGACTGGCCGGTCTCGCCCGATCCCGTCGAGGCCGCGACCTGGATCAACGTCACCACCTGGTCGCAGGACCGGCAGGACGCCCTCGTCGAGAAGCTGGGCCTGACCCGGATCGACGAGGGCCAGCCATGGCAGGTGTTCCGGGCGTGAGTGCTTCCGACCCGCCGCCCGTTGATGGCTTCGAGCTTGGCCGTCGGATCGCCGCCCGTATCGCGGAGGTCATCCGCCGCGCCGTAGAGCCGCCTTCTGACACTTCTGACGGTTCTGACCCCCCTCGCACATAAGCAACCTGCGGCCTGATCACCGCAGGTAGGAAGCCCCACGTCTCCTGGCGTGGGGCTTCCGCATTCCCAGGAGAAGCACATGGACATCCGCCCCGTTGACCTGCCCGAAGTCCGGGCCGACTTGGTTTCGAGCAGTGGACATCCCCATATCCAGAGCATCTGGAAAGACGCCCTGGCCAAGCTGGGCCAATCCACGGACTACGCCTCGACCATGGCTCGCGGATTCACCTTCGAGGCGCAGACAGCGCAGCTCTACCACGTCTCGAAAGCCATGAGCACGCTCGCTTTTGCAGCCGCACAGAGCCTGGATGCGTTCGTTCCTGAGCCGATGGACGCCCCGTCCAGAAGCGGAATCATGATCTTTGATGAGCCGCTTCCGGACTGCATCCGCTTCGATGACGGGGCCTTGATTACAGCGCAGGGTGTCCTCTGGTGCTACTGGCAGGGGACGTTTCAGTTCTTCCCGCTGGCAGAGAACGGCGGAGAACTCAGTCTTCCCCTACCGGGGGCCGTCCTCCCATTTCCGCATGGGTGGTGTACGGCACCCACGACCGCCAGCTCCTTCAGGGGGTGGGATCAGCTGGAAGGCTGCGCCAAGGTCATCGTGCCAGCGATGCTCGCAACGTGGCTCCTCATGGGTCAGCCGCTCGCTAGGACCATCGAGGTCGAGGCGGATCGGGCGGCCAAGAAGCGCCTTCGCCGAGCGGGCTACGACGCCAAAGCCGTCCGCGTGATCGAACTGCGACGCCCCGAGCACAGTGGGAACGGCGATGGGTCCCGCGAATACCACCATTCCTGGATCGTGCGCGGGCATTGGCGGCAGCAGTGGTACCCGTCGCGTGAGGTGCACCGTCCGGTGTGGATCGCGCCGCACGTCAAGGGCCCGGAGGGTGCGCCGCTCATCGGAGGGGAGAAGGTCTATGCCTGGAAGCGGTGACCCGAGACGCGATGAGACGCGACTCGACGGGAGGACCGTCGCCGTCGTCATCCCGTGGCGGCCCGGCACCGCCCAGCGCAACGCCCACCACGACTACGTCCGCCAGCACCTGCGCGCCGTGATCCCCTCCGCCCTGCACATCGGCGTCGACAGTGGCGTGGACAGCGGCCACGCCCCGTTCTCCCGGGCGGGCAGCCGCAACAAGGGTGTCCGCATCGCCCAGGCGTCCGGCGCCGACATCGTGATCATCTGCGACGCAGACACCCTCGTCGAAGCCGAACCGCTCCACGCCGCCATCGCAGCCGCCGGAGACGGCCGACTGCACCTGCCCTACACCTGGTACCGGGGCCTGTCCGAGGCGGGCACGCAGGCCTACCTCGACGGCACTGACCCCGCGCTGTGCCCGACCGACTGGGAGCACGAGTGGGCGACGGGCGGCGTGCTCGTGGTGACTCCAGCAGCGTGGGACGCAGCGGGCGGCATGGACGAGCGCTGCCGAGGCTGGGGGCATGAAGACGTAATCCTGCGCCTATGCGCCGACGCGCTCCTCGGTCCGACGGTCAAGCACGAGGGCACCATCACGCACCTGTGGCACCCGCTGGAGTCCGGCCTCGGCAGCCCCGAGCACATCGCCAACGGATCCCTCTGCCAGCGGTACATCGACGCCGACGGCAACCCCGACTCGATCCGCGCCCTCATCGATGAGCGCCAGACCGTCAACGCCTGACCGTCCCCGAAACGGAGCAGCGCCATGCACCGTCACACCTACGACTACCGCAAGGAAGGCCACAAGCCCGGCCTGCTCGTCGACCGCGGCTTCTGGCTCACCCTCCCCCGCCCGCTCATCGCCTGCCGCCTGCTCGGGCACAGGCCGATCGTGGACGGCTGCGGCAGCACCAACGACCAGTACCGCTGGGTGGCCTGCGACCGCTGCGGCATCCGCCCCGAACCCCAAGGCACCCTGGACCCCGCACGGTTCAACGTCGGCGACCCATGGACCGGACTCCACCAGGACGACGGCGACCTCAACGCCGGACTGCGCGCGCTTCAGAAGGTCGGCGGAGCGCCCGGCCCGTGGCCCAGGCGCGGCAGCAGCAACCGCGAGGGCACGCTCGGCGGCCAGTTGATCCTGGGCAAGTCCCACCCCGGCTGGTCCGCCGAAGTCAAGATCGGCAACATGGGCAGTGAGCACACCCTCGCCGCCCACCTGCACCTGCACCCCTTCGGCGCGATCTACCTCCACACCGAACGCTTCGGTACCTGGCTCCAGCGCCGCCTCAACCCGACCGGCTACGAGTCGCGCGTCACCGGCATCTCCATCAGCCTCGGCCACCTCTCCTGGACACTGTGGGCCAAGCGCAACGAGTCCTCCCGCAGCGACCCGTGGTGGATGCGCGGACGCATCAACCTCGACCCCCGCGACCGCCTCCTCGGACCGTCCCGCTACACCTACGAAGACATCGGCGGGCCAGTCACCACCACGGTCCGCATGCCGCACGGCGACGACCACCAAGTCGTGCTCAAGCTCCAGCGCTGCGACCACGGCCGACGCCGGCGCCGCTTCCACTCCTGGACCGTCGACTGGACCTGCTGGGCCGGCATCGGCACGAAGGCCCCCAGCCGCGGCCGGATCATGGGCTCCGGCGTCACAGTCTCCGCCGCGTCCGTGACCGCCGGCTCCTGGCCGGCCGAGGCGGCACTCGCCATCGCCACCATGATCACGGCCGAGCGGACCAAGTACGGCTACCGAGCAGCCGACGCCACCAGCAACGCCTGATAGGAAGGCCAGCGCCATGGCCGAGATCCTCACCACCCCACTCGACCCGAACTACCTCACACCATTCGAGCGGATGCGCAGCGCCGTCCAGGACACCCTGCACCGGGCGCTGCCCGACCTGGACGACCAGAGCATCTGGAACCTCGCCCTCGACGTCACCGGTCCGGGCGCGCACTTCGTGCCACCAGCGCCCGTCACCCTGACCTACGCCTGGTCCGACGGCGCGACGTTCACCACCGTCGACCACGGCATCCCCGACAACGCCCGCGAGCGCGCCATCCTCCGGGCCCTCCTCGTCCACACCCTCACCCGCCTCGACGAGCACGACAGTCCGATGCGGGCCATCACCGGCTCGCTGCTGGCCATGCCGTGCGCGGAGACGAACCATGGCTGAGACCGACTGGGCCACCGTCGAGATAACCGTGCGACAGGCCACCCCGATCGCGCCCTGCCGCAGCGGACGACACGGCTTCCACGCCAGCGACTGCGACGACGCCGACGCCCTCAACCAGCAGCTCGCCGGGCTCTACGCCGCCGTCCGTGCGCCCCGGACCCGGACGATCCCCGCGACCTTCACCGGGCCGCTGACCGCCAGCCGTGGCTGAGCCCGACGCCACCAAGGCCGCATACCAGCGTCTCGCCGACGCCATCGACGACGTCGCCCGCCTCGAAGAAGCGCAGGGTGTCCTCACCGAGTGGGTCATCGTCGCCTCGTTCCAGCGCTTCGAGGACGACGAACAACGCGACCAGATCCTGCGGCTCCTGCCCAGCGACCAGGTCCCCTACCACCGCGTCATGGGGCTGCTCGACTACGCCACTGCGCTCTACCGGCACGAGATCACCCACGACTGAGCGGGGGCGGCGTGAGCGGCAAGTGGGCCGGGTCCGACCGCAAGTCGAGGCTGCCCCCAGGGTGGGCCAAGATCAGGGCCGCGATCCTCGCGAGGGACGTGACATGCGTACTCTGCGGCGTCAGGCCCAGCGGCTTCTGCGACCACATCGTGGCCAAGGCCGACCTCAACGGGCCAGCGGATCTTCAAGGCGTGTGTGGACCATGTCACGACCGCAAGAGCAGCGCCGAAGGCCACGACGCCCAGCGCAACAACCCGCGGCCCGGACGCACACGGCCAGGCGAAAAGCATCCCGGCCTCCTCTGACCAGACCGCACCAGCAGGAAGGCGACCGCCATGGCCAAGCCCAAGCAGCCCACACCCAAGCCCGGCTACCCACGCGGCAGCGCCATGGCCCAGGACGCCGGCATGAAGGGCGCCAAGGCCAAGCCGAAGCGCAAGGCCAAGGGCGGCAAGTGATGCCGGCCAAGACACCGCAGGGCCGACGCATCGTCACCCAGGGCCAGCGCTATTGGTCCGACCGCCCCACATCCCGAGGTAAGGCGGCGGGCATCGGATGGGCGCCGCGCAGTGGATCGTTCACCCGCTGCGTATCCCGCGTGTCGCGCTTCATGGGCCCTCGCGCCCGTGGGTACTGCGCCCTGCGCTTCAAAGAATCGACGGGCATCTGGCCCGGCTCGAAGGCGAACCGCGGCAACAGCGGTGGACGCAAGAAGTAGATCGACAACCCCCATACGCCTGCGGCCAGCTACCGCAGGAAGGAAGCCCCGAGTCTCCTGGCTCGGGGCTTCCGCACGTCCAGGAGAGTTTCATGCGCCCTACCCACATCACCTGTGGCCACTGCGGAACGGAATCCGCCGTGGCATCCGACGGTCCGATCCCGACCTACTGCTCGGGCAAGTGCCGGTCTGCCTTGAGCACCGAGCGCGCACGAAGCGACGGACGATACGACAAGTCGCTTGCCGAATCCCGCCGGCGAACCATTGAGCGGCAAGTCGTTGAAGCGCGACCGTGCCCTTACTGCGGCACGCCCATGACGCACCCCCGGCGCGTTCAATGCGGGGCCGTCGATTGTAGGCATCGTTACCACGCGGAACGGCAGGGCAGGCGGAGTCGCGCCATCAAGGAGGCGACCGGTGAATGGCCGCACCGCAAGTACGCCGAGCAGAACCGCGAGTACGAACGTCGGCGCCGCCAGGAGCAGCCCCACTGGCGCACCCGCTACCCCGAGGTTGCGGCCCAGAGTGATGCCCGAAGGCGCTCGCTCAAGGCGCAGGCCGACGTGGGTGAGCGGCTCGCCCCGCTCGACGTCCACGAGCGCGACGGCTGGACATGCCAGCTCTGCCAGCACCCCATCGATCGGACCATCGCGTGGCCCGACTCCATGAGCCCGTCGATCGACCACATCGTGCCGCTGTCGCGCGGAGGCTTGCACGCCCTGGCCAACGTCCAGTCAGCCCACCTCGGATGCAACAGCAGCAAGCGTGATCGCGAGGCAGCGACACTGGGCTACGTGGACGGCATGGCCAAGGGATAGGACAGGCGTGCGACCCGCGGTCGGCAGGCAGGGTGCCGCCGGCCCGGGCGCGCCGGGTCGCCAGGGTCGCTCAGGCGTTCGGACATGCTGACGATCATGTGATGTCGATCATGCGAAGTGATCTCGAAGTGATCATTGAGCAAGATCGATTAAGTCGATCGAACGTTCGAGAAGATCATTGAGAGCAAGATCAGTGATCATGAAGTGGTCTAAACCACTGGCCTGTGAAGATCCACATCTATCGGCCGAGTGGATCACCAAATCCGGTCCCCTGGGGGCCTATCCCCTCTCACCGGCCTGGGGGAT
>Ga0193733_1000032_pt1 | contig 67106 bp, 58 predicted proteins | sample U1s2metaG_FD_145076 | JGI IMG/M metagenome (GOLD analysis project Ga0193733, IMG submission 145076) | Soil microbial communities from a riparian zone of the East river system, Colorado, United States - U1s2 | ecosystem: Environmental > Terrestrial > Soil > Riparian zone | place: USA: East River...
CCCAAGAAGGGCTCCATAGTTATGTGAAGTCGACTACGCAGCGCGACACGAGCGCACTCCGCAGCAGCCGGTGTCTTCTGGAGATGGAGCGCGACTCTCGGCACATAACTTTTCTCGGCACATCAGACCGGTTATGGGCCGCGGCGCATAAGCGATCTTTGCGTCCCTTGCCACCTTGGATGTGAATCACCATCCGCTTGCTGTCGACATCGCTGAACTTTAGTCGCGTCAACTCGGCGTTCCTGGCACCGGTGGCGTAGAGAGTCATCAGCACAGTGCGATGGAAAAGAGTGGAGGCCGCATCGATGAGTTGCGCAACTTCTTCCTGGCTGAGAATCGTTGGCAGGCGATGATTCTTTTTCGGATAGGGAGTCTCGGCGATGCTCCAGCCCTTCTTGAGCGTCTTGGTGTAGAAGAACCGCAGGGCCGCCAGACGGATCGCCACCGTGCCCGATGACAACTTCCGTATGTGAAACAGCTCGGCCTGATATTCACGAATGTGCCGAGGACCCAAGCGGTCCGGGGAACAGTTGAACCGCCGAGAAAAATCTTCGACGGCGTGGATGTAACTACGTATAGTTTCTTCAGAGTAGTTAAGACGTTGGAGTTCTTCCAACATCCGTTTACGAAGATGGGTCACAGGGACCTCCTTGTGACCCAAAAACTTATCTCAACCAACAAGCAACCGCTGCTCCGTTCGCCTCACGCGAAGCGTCCGCCGCCGGGCGGCTACGTCTTTACGCGGTTAGCAGAGAAGTCGAAGCGCAAGATATTGGGTATCGTTGCAGCACATCCTCCGATGGGGGGACAAGAGATGGATTGGAAAGGGCTGGTCCAGTTTGCGCTGACGGGTGGCCGTGATTTGGAACAATCTGCCATCCTCCTGGTACGCGTTTCGATCGGGTTGTTCTTCGCCATCTCCGGGGCAAACAAATTGTTTGTCGCCGGCGGCACGAAACCTGTTTACGACACGCTCGTTACGGCCAAGGTCCCGTTTCCCCGCCAGACGGCTTATTTCGTGGCGGGTGTCGAGTTCGTTTGCGGATCCTTGCTGACCGTGGGGTTTCTTTCGAGCCTGGCCTGCGTCGCGTTATTGATCGATATGATTGTCGCCACTCTGACCAGCGCGGTTTCCACGTTGCCTAAGGGACTTTCGTTTCTCAGCCGGCTCGACGATTTCCTCTACCTTCCGGAAGTCCTGTACGTGCTCTTCTTTATCTGGCTGATCTGCTCTGGTCCGGGAAAGTTCAGTGTCGATTACTGGCTCGCCGGCAGGTTACTGAGGTGATCGGTACTTCCGAGAGAAGCGTCCGCCGAGATCACCAGGGGCGTTGCGACGGGGACGTTATGGAAGTATTTCTCCGGACTCGTCTACGGGAGCTTCAGAGTCACCCACTGGCTCGCGCTCATCCCACCTCGCGTAACCGCTCGTAAGTGTGCTCCATTTGCTCCATTATCTTTGGGTGGAAAGTTTCGCTACACAATCGCAAAGTCCTTGGCGTCCTCTTCGCATTCCTCTTTTCCGGAATCTTCTGATCGCGGACCTGGTTTCGGACATCGGCACGTTCATGCAGAGTGTGGGTGCGGCGTGGCTGATGACCTCGCTCACGACGAGTCCGATGTATATTGCGCTGATTCAAACCGCGAGTGCGTTGCCGTTTTTCCTTCTGGCGTTACCTGCCGGTTCCATCGGGGACATTTTCGACCGCCGCAAACTGATCCTGCGAACCGAATTGTGGATGCTGGGGATAGCCATCGTGCTCGCAGCGACCACGATTACCCACACAATGACGCCGTGGTTGCTGCTTCTGCTGACCTTTGGGCTTTCGGCGGGTGACGCGATTGAGGCTCCAGCGTGGCGAGCTATTTTCCCGGAGCTTGTGCCGAAAGAAGATCTGTCGCCAGCGCTGGCGTTGAACGGAATTGAATTCAACCTGGCTCGCGCAGTCGGCCCCGGCCTGGCAGGACTGATTATCGCCGTAGCCGGCGTAGCCACGGCGTTTGTGCTGAACGCGCTTTCTTTCCTGGGCGTGATTGCCGTAATCGCGCGTTGGAAACGGCCGGCGCGAAAAAGCCAGCTTCCCGCGGAGACGCTCAGTGGAGCGACCATCGCAGCGCTGCGCTACGTGCGCTATTCACCCGACATTCAGAAGCTGTTGTTCCGCTCGGCCTGCGTGATCTTTTTTTCGAGCGCGTTTTGGGCGCTGCTCCCGGCAGTGGCAAGAGGGTTGACGGAGAGTTCGCTCGGTTACGGATTGCTGCTCGGCTTTTTCGGAGTGGGTGCGGTAATTGGGGCGGTAGTGCTGCAGCGCGCGTGCAGCAAATTATCGGTCGAGTGGGTTGTTTCTGGAGCGACAGTGGTGTTCGCGGGTGTAATTCTTGCGCTTGCGACCTTGCACCGGTTGCCGTTGCTCTGCTTTCTGATTTTGTTTGGAGGCGCAGCGTGGACGGTGTTCATGTCCACGTTCAACACGCTGGTACAGAATCTTGCGCCCGACTGGGTGAGGGCGCGCGTGCTTGCGATTTACCTTTTCGTGTTTCAGGGAAGCGTAGCACTGGGCAGCACACTGTGGGGCGTTGCTGCGGAACATACGAGCGCAAACACAGCGCTGCTGTTTTCGGGCATTGGCATTGCCGCTTGCTTGGCGCTTCCCGTTGTTGCGCGATTGCCCGCGGCAAGGGGTTCGCTGGAGGCGTGGAACCATTGGGGAAAACTGTCGATGGTTACGCAACCAGAACCCGACGAAGGGCCGGTGCTTGTCGCCATTGAATACCGCGTCGATCCACAGAAGGTTCCGGAATTTCTCGATGCGCTGCACGACTACCAGCGGATTCGAAGACGCGACGGCGCCATGCGCTGGGGCGTTTATTACGATGAGGAGAATCCCTGCGTATATCTCGAGAATTTCGTCGTGGAGTCTTGGGCGGAACACACGCGGCAGCATGATCGATTTACCGTTGCGGACCGGAAGTTTGAAGAGCGCGTGCTTAGTCTCGTTCTCGAACCTCCGAAGACCCGACATTTTCTCTATGCGAACCGAGTGGAAGGAGTGTCGCCGGCCATGAAACGAAACGATGAACTCGTGGTTTAGCGAATTGTCGAGCGATGCGATAGGATTCATCAAACTAGCATCGGCATGTGACGCTTCGAGTAAAGGACGACCCGCTTCCTTATTCGCGCGATTTTGTTTCAAGAAGCGACGGAGAAAAAAAGGCCGGAACACTGGGTTCCGGCCTTGTAGATCACGAAATGGTTGCGGGGGTCAGATTTGAACTGACGACCTTCGGGTTATGCGATCTGACTCAGCTTTCGCTGAGAGTCGGACTGTACCTTCATCCCGGTGAACGGGATGCTCGCCATCCAGTCTCTACGCCTTCCTCGATCTTCCGAGGCTTGGTTCGGTATTGCCGTGCCCGCAGCGCGGGCCTTAGGTTCCACCGACTTTGACGAGTGATCTTCCCGCACATTGCTGTGCGGACGCCCATTTTGCCGAAGCGGGATTTGAACTACCGATCCCGCTCTAGCGGGTTATGAGCCCGACGAGCTACCAGGCTGCTCCACCCCGCACACCTACTATATCGGACGTGCGCGCTTCCGTCAAATCAGGGCAAGGTGCAGGCAAACTGGCGCAATGATTTTGTGAACCAGACTGGGAGCGGCTACCACTCGTTGTATGGCGTCTTCTCGAAGGGCGAAACCAGGGGCGAATTCGAATGAACGTCAACCATCCCCGTACTCGATTGATCCGGGCTCAACACAACACTATCGTATTGCGGCACCCAGTCCGCCGCCCCAGTAATTGGGTCCACTGGGACCTTGCGCAGGTACCCCGCCTGCACCAAATCTTCCAAAGATTGTGGCGCGGCCTGTTTGTCCAATGTGTAGTTGTCGATCGCCTGCCGCATGACCTGCAGGTCATGGTGCAATGTTGTTTCGCGCGCGTGCTGGACGGTTTTGCCGTAATTCTGGGCCGCCATGCCAATCAGGATGAGAATGATCGTAATGACGATCATCAACTCGATCATCGTAAATCCCGCCTCGAACAGCACGCCGCGGCGTTTCCTCAACGATGGCCTGCCCGTTCGAATTCGCGACAACATTTCCATTTCGAATCCCCGTTCGAACTACCAATCCGAATACTTCGTCCCATCAAGCGCCGTAGCCGTCGACTTCGAGTATACGTCAAACACGTTCTTGCCGCCCCAGCTCGTAGAATCCGGATCGTCCTGAACGGCACGCAACCCCCATTCGGCCTGCCCGGTCATGGGGTCCACTGGAATCTTTCGCAGAAAACGAATCCTCCGGTCGCTGCTTGCGCCGAGCTGGACTCCCTTCACCAGCGTTTCCAGGTCCGGTGGATAGCCTTCGCTCCCGATTTCCACGCGAATCTGATTCCGGTCGGCCGCATCTTTGTAGCGGTCGATCGCATCCTTTATCTCCCGGAGGTCGTGGCGAAGCTCCGCTTCTTTCTGCCGAATGACGGTGTACTTGGCGAGTGGCAGTGCGGCGGAAGACAGAATGAGCAGTATTGCGCACGCAATGATCAACTCCAGCAGCGTCATCCCGCCCTCGGAAAGAAACGGCCTCCGGCGGACTCTTCTGCGGCTTGGCCCGTGGTACAAAACGTTGCGCAACATCGCTCGCATAATTTGGCTACGGCTGGACTTGCAGCGCGGCCTCGCTGGTTATCAACGGTATTAACTTCTGCTGCGAATCTTTCGCGTTCACCTGAACGATCGACAGATTCGATGAGCCCGGCGCCAGCGCCTTGACGACGATTCCGATCAGCGTACCGCTCCCACTCACTCCTGGCGTGTTCGGCCGGCGCGTCGCGGAAATAATCGCCTGCCCTTTTTCTTTAAAGAACTGCTGCACGATTGCGATTTCCTGCGTTCCGCCCGAGAGGAATCCGCCGTGCTGCACTTCTTCCACGCTGATTACCGCGGGGTTGAACTGCAGCAGCAGTGGGATCGAGAAGAGGTCACTCACATTCTCAACTACAACGCCGATCGTGGCCGTCTGCCCAGCCTTCAACGACAAGCTCTGCGGTTCGAATCGAATCTTGGCCGCGGCGGCGGAGCCTGGCGCAGGCGTCGGCACTCCCGCCCCCATGTTTTGATTCGTCTGAGGTGGTGGCGATGTTGCTGGTGGCTGCACAGGTGCTCGGATTTCGCTCTCTCGCTTCACTTGCACGTTCGTCTCGGAGCCCGAATACAGCGGCCGCAAATTCGCCTTCGTCCATTCGGGAATGCGCACGATCCGGGGCGTCAGGACGATCAGCACTTCATCCTCTTGATGGTCCGTCTTGTCATGTGAGAAGAGATATCTCAGCAGGGGGAGCTTCGCGAGACCCGGCCAGCCTTCTAAGGTTCTGCTGTCGGTTCGCTGGACCAAGCCTCCAAGAATACTGACCTCGCCTTCCTTGAGACGGATGTCATGCTCGATGACCCGCTGGCTGATGATGGGCTGGGTGATTCCGCCAATCGCCTGATCGCCAGTATGCGAAGAGACTTCCACTTTCAATTTCAGGCTGACGTCGCGGTTCGGATGCACGCGAGGTGTAAGGTCTATATTCACGCCAACATCTAGATACGTGAATTGCGTATTCACCAGTGGGTTTACAAAGCCTGCGCCGCCGGTTGAACCGACGCCTACACCCGCCTGAAAGCTGCCTGTTGCAATAGGGATGCGGTCGCCAATGCGCAGTTTGGCGGTCTGGCCGTCCACCGAGCGAACTTCCGGGTTCTGGATAATCCTCGTGTTCGTATCGCTCAAGATGGCGTTCGCCGTCAGGCTCGGCAAGGTAACGGCGTAATCGGTTCCAGTCAGGTGGCGCAGTTGGTTTAGAGTGGTTGCGGCGGTGGTCGTCGAGGAACTGCTGCTCGTGGTGCTGTTGTTCGGGTTGATCGCAATGCTGGCTGTTTGCCCGGGGAGGATGCCCAGGTCTCGCAGGCGATCGGTGCGAGCCTCCAGCACTTCGACTTGCACCACCACCTCAGGCTTGGCCTTGTCGATGTCGTGAATGATCTTCTCTGCGAGCAGCAGCTTGTCCGGTGTGTCGCGGACGATGATGGCATTTTGCGAGTTCAGCTGCTGAATGCGCTTCAGGTCCAGCAGTTGGCGCAGTCCGGTCATAATTTCAGTAATATCCTGAGGCTGGAAAGTGTTCGAAAGATAGATCGTCTTGACTACTTGCTCTTCGTAATCGCGGCGTTTTTGTGGTTGATCCGGAATCACGAAGATAATATTCTCCGTCACGGGCTTCACGAAAGCCTTGCTCTCCAACTGCACGATTTCCAGCGCCTGCTCCAGCGTCACATTGTTCAATTCCACAGAGATCCGGCGGGCAGGGAAGTCCGGATCATAAATCACCGTCAGCCCCGCGAGTTTCCCGATGGTGTCGAAGATGATCTTCGCTTCCTGATTGGGCATCTTCAGATTAATGGGAGCGCGCGAGAGAGGCTTGATTTCTGGCGGCGACGCCGCCAGCGGCGCCTCGTTCGGGTCAACCAGCGGCTCAGCCGCTGCATCGGCCGCGCGGTTTTTCTCCGCGATCATCTCGACCGTCTTGTGTAACTCCTGGTCCGCCACCGGGCTTGAAGGATCCATCGCCTGGGCCCTTTGGAATTCGCCCGCGGCACCTTGGAGGTCGCCTTGTCTCCGTAGTTCAACACCGCGTTTAACATGCAATTCGCTCGCTTCAAAACGTATCCGGTTCAGCTTAATCTTGTAATTTGCGTTGTACGGGTCTGCTTTGACGGCTTTCTGATAGTAGACGAACGCGGCGTCGTAATCTTGAATCGTTTCCGCTTTCTTACCTTGGTTGTAGTCCGGTTGGCCCTTCGGGCAGCCCGCGGCGAGCAGTCCGAAACCAAAACACAGGAATAGGCTTCCCCAGCGGCGCATGCACTCTCCGAGGCCTCGACACGAAGCCCAAACAGTCTAACATTCGCTTTAGAGGCGCGGCAAGGATGCTAAGGTTGGCCGTCTTGCATGAAATAACAGTGTTTAAGTTCGAACTCGCCCAGCCTGGAGCACCAGCCTGGAGCCCCCGTGACAAGTCTTAACACAGCAGTTATGATGGAAAGTTGTGGCCAAGCCTGCGAAAAAAACAGAGAAGTCCGCGAAGTCCGGCGAACAAATCGTTGCACAGAACCGCGCCGCCTCCTATAACTACCTAATTCTTGAGAAACATGAGGCCGGCCTAGTCCTTCACGGCACGGAGGTCAAGGCCCTCCGCGAAGGCAAAGCCAACATTCGCGATGCCTACGTCGATTTCAAAGCCAGCGGCGCGTGGCTCGTTAACGCACACATTGCACAGTACTTACCTGGTGGTCCGTGGAACCACGAGCCTTTGGGATCGAGAAAGCTCCTTCTTCACAAGCGGGAAATCGACAAGCTCTCCGGCCGCACCGAGTCCAAGGGGTTGACCGTCATTCCTTTACGGATCTACTTCCGCAACGGCATCGCCAAGGTTGAAATCGCTCTGGCGCAAGGCAAGAAATCATGGGACCGCCGTCAGGACGAACGCACCAAGGAAGCTCGCAGGGAAGTCGAACAATCAATGTATAACAATCGGAGGCGATAGAGCACCATGCTGATCACGCTGGAAACCAAGCCGTTTGCTGCACTCGAAACCGACGCCCTGGTTTCGTACGTATTCGAAGAAACTGACCCCGTTCAGGGCCGCATCGCGGAAATCGATCAAGCCTCTGGCGGACTGCTGCGTAAACTCGCAAAAAGCGGGGAGTTAACCGGCAAGATGCTGGAGTTCACCCTGGTCCACACGCCCGCAGGCCTCAAGGCGGCACGCTTGCTCCTCGTCGGAGCAGGGAAGCGCGAGCAATGGAATAGTGCGGCGCTTCGCAAGATCGCCGGCGCCGCACTGCGGTATCTGAAGGCTCGCTCCGTCAAGAGCCTCGCTCTCTTCGTTCGAGAGGGCCACGCCACCGAAGAAACCGCCCAGGCCATCGCCGAAGGCGCGGTCGCCGCGAATTTCGAAACTGACAAGTACAAGACCGACAAGAAGAACGACAAGAACATCGAAACTGTCTTGCTCGCAGGCTTTTCCGACGCCGAACGGGCTGCAGGAGAAAAAGGCCTTTCGAAAGGTCGCATCATCGCCGACGCGCAAAACTTTGCGCGTGACCTCGTCAACGAGCCTTCCAATAAACTCACGCCCCGCATCCTGGCAGAAAAGGCCGAAGCCATGGCCAAGGAAGCCGGCCTTTCCGTAGAAATCCTGGACGAAAAGAAAATCGCTGATCTCAAGATGGGCGCACTCCTCAGCGTGGCCCAGGGTGGTCCCGAGCCGCCCCGCGTCATGGTCATCACTTACACGCCCGCGAGTCCCAAACCAGGCGCGCCAGTGATCGGTCTCGTCGGCAAAGCCGTCACCTTCGACACTGGCGGCATCTCCATCAAGCCGGCCGACGGCATGGAAAAAATGAAGTACGACATGGCTGGCGGAGCCACCATGCTTGGCGTCATGCGCGCGCTCGCCGCTCTCAAACCCAGCGTCAAAGTGATTTGCGTCGTTCCGTCCACCGAAAACATGCCTGGCGGAAAAGCGCAAAAGCCCGGCGACATCCAGACCGCCATGTCCGGCAAGACCATCGAAGTCCTCAACACCGACGCCGAGGGCCGCCTCATCCTCGCCGACGGCGTTCACTACGCCAAGCAGCTCGGGGCCACACGTCTTGTCGACGCTGCAACCCTTACCGGCGCCATCGTCGTCGCGCTCGCCAACGTCAACGTCGGCGTCTTCGGCTCCGACCAGCCGTTTACCGATAAACTCCTCGCCAGTTCGAAAGCCGTCGGCGAAAAGATGTGGCAGATGCCCATCGACGACGACTACCGCGAATTCATCAAGGGAACCGTCGCCGACATCCAGAACATCGGCAGCGGCAAAGGCGGCGGCGCCATCACCGGCGCCATGTTCATCAAGGAGTTCACCGGCGACACGCCGTGGATTCACTTGGACATCGCCGGCACCGCCTGGAACGACGACGCCAAGCCCTGGCTCGCCAAAGGCCCCACCGGCGTTGCCCTCCGCACCCTCGTCCACCTCGTCCTGTCCTACTGATGCGGCGAGGCGTTCCAATTGGCCCTTGCCTGCGAAACCAGTGCGAACCAGTCGCTCGGCGTAATTGCCCCCCGTGGCACGCGCGATCGCGCCAGCTTATACCCCATCTTCACGAGACCCTCGATGGGACGGCCGTTCGCCACAAACGGCAGCATCCGCCGCGCGCTGCGCTCGATTCGATTTCGCAATTTTTGAAAATCCTTCCCATCTTCCGGCCGGAACTGCCCCCAAGCGGTTGACTGCACCACGCCCGCCGGGCCGTACCGGTCGGACCGGAGAATTTCCTCTACGAATACTCGAATCGGCCCCTCGAAAGAATTCAACACGTCGTGCAGCGCTACTACCCCGCCATTCACCAGATGCGCTGTGAACAAATCGAAATCTTCTTTTGCACCACGGAATGTATGATCCCCATCGATCCACAGCAAACGAATCGGCTGGTTCCATCCTTTGGCCACATCTCGCGAAAAGGCGCGGTGAGTCTCCACGTGCTCTGCCAATCCCGCAGTCCGCACCGATACAAGAAATTCCTCGAACGTCGACGAGCCGGCCGCAATCCTGGGGTCTGTCGCACATGGTGCGTTGTGGGGGTCGATGGCCACAACTGGTCCTAGCCCATAGTGCGCAGCAACGGAGGCCAGCATGACAGTGGATTTGCCCTTAAAGCTGCCAATCTCAACAATCGCTCCCTCTGCCGGCGCGCAGGCTGCCAATATGCCGAGAAACCGCGCCTCATGCTCCCCAAGATAACCTGGAACTCGTCGCGTTTTCTGCCAGGCTTCTTCAAGAACGTCGTCGAGATCCGGAGGTAGCCCAACTATCATTTGCTCTCGTTTCCTGCACTGCTTCGAAGAGTCTCTATCTGCCGCTTGCCGGGAGTACTATAGGTTCGTTACTTCATCAAGCCGCTCAGCACCCTACATCTTCTCCGGCGCTTCAATCCCCAACAATCCCAGCACTCGCACCAGCTGCGCCTCCACCAACTCCGTCAGCCGCAATAGAAACGCCCGCTTTTGCTCATCCGCTTCCGACAGGATGTGATACTTGTGATAAAAATTATTGAACGCCTGTGCCAACTGAAACGCGTACTTCGCCACAAACGCTGGCTCCTGCGTCGCAATCGCCGCATCTACTGCGTAGTCGAGCGAACTGGCCGCGACCAGTAGCTCCCAAAGTGAGTTTCCCTCCGCCCCTTCAAGCAGTCGGCTGACGGATTCCTTCGTTACTTCGACGTTGGTCGCGCCCGCTTCCGCCTTTCGCCGAATCCCCCGGATTCGCACCACCGCATATTGGCAATACGGCCCCGTTTCGCCCTCAAAACTCAGCGCATCCTTGAAATCGAACGCGATAATCGCATTGCGCGTAAACTTTAGCAGGAAAAACCGAAGTGCCCCCACCGCGATCGCATGCGCGGTAAACTTTTGTTCTTCTGCTTCCATCTCGGCATGCCGCTGCTGCACTTCCGCCAGCGTCGCCGCTTCCAGTTTGTCCAGCAGGTCGTCCGCCTTCACGCCAAAACCCTTGCGCCCGCTCACTTCCACATACGGTTTTTTCGCCTCTTCCGCCGTAAGCTGGTAGCCCATCTCCGCTGCACACCGCGGCGTCAGTGCCACAATCTCATACGACAAGTGAATCGATCGCTCCGCCTCTTTCTCATGCCCCAGCGCGCGCAGTCCCGCCGCCACCACCTTTTGCAAATACGCCTGGCGCGCATCAATCACGTTGTAAACGCTTGATGCCGGCTCGCCAAAGTGCGGCGCCTCCGGATCATTTGCCCCGCTCGTCGTCGCCCAAACCGTTTGCCCCCGCGGGGCATTCGGCCACTTCCGGTAATGAAAATCCTTCCCCAGCAATCCGAATTTCCACAGTTGGTAAGCAATATCCTTCCCGACGTACGTCACCGTCCCATTCGAGCGCACAATAATCTTGTCCTGCGAATTCTCTTCCTCTTCTGTCTTCTCTGTGTCCTCTGCGTTCTCTGCGCCCTTTGTGTTAATTCCCGAATTTTCTTCTTCCTTCCACGGCAAGATCCAGCAACCCGCCATCTTCCCGCTCGTCGCCAGTTGAATCGCCCCCGATTTCTTCAGCATTTCAAACGCCGCATCCCAGAACTTCAGGTGCAGGATTTCGCTCTCTCGCGCCAGCAGTTCGTAGCCGATATCCAACCGCGCCATCGTGCGCAGGTGGCATCCGACAATCGCGTCCGCCACGACTTGCGCCACCTCGGCATCCTCTCCTCGCCCTTCCTCGATCGACTTCAGCGTCTCCCCGCGCAACTTAGCTGCCCGTGCCTTATCTTCGGCCAAAAAGTTCGTGGCTTTCGCATAAAGATCCCAGCAGTAATAATCGAACTGTGGTTCCGCTGTCCGGTTCTTTACCCAAAGCGGAGTCACTCTCTCCATTTGCAGCAGGCCGATCACCACGTCCGCCACCTGCACACCCGTGTTATCAATGTAATTCTGAATCTGCACCCTGTTCCTCGTGTGCCGCAAAATGCGCACCATTGTGTCGCCAAGCACCGCATTCCTCACGTGCCCGATGTGCGCCGCCTTGTTCGGGTTGATGCTGGTGTGCTCCACGATGATTTTGTGGGACAGCCATTCCTGGCTGTCCGTCTTCTGGTCCGCGACCCCGCGCCGTCCTGCCCCGAGCTTCTCGGTGCCACTCGCTTCTGCCTGCGCGCCACTCCAAAATTCCGCTCGATCGAAATACGCATTCAAATACCCGCCGCCCGCCACTTCGACTTTGGCGATCCCGTCGACCCTGCCCAAGCCATTCGCAATCTCCTGCGCGATCTGCCGCGGTGCCCGCTTCAACCGCTTCGCCAATTCAAAACACACCGGCGAAGCCGCCTCCCCCATCTCAATCTTCGGCGGCCGCTCCAGTACTATCGTCAACTCCACGCCATATTTCTCGCGAGTGTGCCCCGCCAGCGCCTCGCGCAACCGGTTTGTAAGTGTTTGATACACATTTCCTCAGTGAGCGCAAAACACGTGAATGGAATCATATGAGTATAGGAGAAGCCGCCAACAGGGGTCAAAGACAGCAGGAGCGCGGCAGCGGTTTGACACCTCGAGTGCGCGCCGATAGTATCAATTCATCTCCAGCGGGACTTGAACAGGGCAGTTCCCGCGGCAGATTCCCATGAAACTTGCCTATTTCGATTGTTTTTCGGGCATTAGCGGGGACATGACGCTCGGCGCTTTGGTTGACGCCGGCTGCGACGTGGAACAGGTTCGCACTGAACTGCGCGGCCTCCAGGTCCCCGGCTGGGAGCTCACCGCCGAAAAAGTCTGGAAGAACGGTATGGCCGCCACCTACGTCAAGGTCAAGACCGAAGACCAGCTAAAGCATCGCTCGCTCAGCGCGATTCACGAGATTCTGCAGAGATCGCGGCTCGCGCCGCAGGTGCGCGAACAAGCCGCCGGGATCTTTACAAAACTTGGCGAAGCCGAAGCGCGCGTCCACGACGTGCCTCTCGAAAAAATTCATTTTCACGAAGTGGGCGCCGTTGACGCCATCGTGGACATCGTCGGCGCTTGCATCGGCTTTCACGCACTCGGCATTGAAAAGTTCACCTGCTCCGCATTGAACGTCGGCGGCGGGACCGCGAAAATGGCGCACGGAATTTTGCCTGTGCCCGCGCCCGCCACGGCGAACTTGCTGCAAGGAAAGCCCACCTACTCCAACGGCGTGCAAAAGGAACTCGTCACCCCCACGGGCGCGGCCATTGTTGCCACTCTTTGCGATTCGTTCGGCCCGCAGCCGCCGATGAGTGTCACCGCCATCGGCTATGGAGCGGGCACGGCTGATCTGGAAGGCCAGCCCAACGTCGTCCGCATCATGATCGGCGAAGCCGCGGAAAAAACGGTCCCCGGCTTCGACGAAGAAATTGCCGTTATCGAAGCAAACCTCGACGACATGAACCCGCAAATTTACGGTTACTTCCTGGAAAAGGCATTGGCCGCCGGCGCGCTCGACGTCTACACCACACCGGTGCAAATGAAAAAGAACCGCCCCGGCACCCTCCTCACCGTTTTGTGCAAGCCGCAAGATACAAATGCGCTGCTGTCGCTGATCTTTGCGGAAACAACGACCTTTGGCGCGCGCACCTGCCGCGCGCAACGCCGCACGCTGCCGCGCGAATTTGTGAGCGTCGCAACAAATTACGGAGACGTGCGCATCAAGATTTCCCGCGTGAACGGCCGCATCCTGCACGTCGCACCCGAATACGACGACTGCCGCAAGCTGGCCGTCGAAAAAAACGTGCCTCTGCAGCGCGTCATCAGTGAAGCCCTCCGCGCGTACGAGGCCCATTTGTGATTACGCATTGCTCGCTAGGGGCGCCCCCCGCGACGGGTGCCTTCTTCGATTTTCTTTTTCTCGGAACTGATAACTGACAGCTGAAAACTGACAACATTAGAAAATGCCCGACAAACCCAAGTATTATCTGACCACGCCGATCTACTACACGAACGGCCTGCCGCACATCGGCCATACGTATTCCACCATCGTGTGCGACACCATTCGCCGCTACAAACGCATGCGCGGCTACGACGTGGTCATGACCACCGGCACCGACGAGCACGGCGTAAACGTCGAGCGCTCCGCCAAAAAAGCCGGCGTGCCGGAATCAGAATTCGTCGCAAAAATGGCCGCGGAGTGGCGCGCCCTCTGGGACGAACTCGGTGTTCAAGGCGACGAATTCATTCGCACTACGGACTTGAAACACGCCCACACCGTGCAGTGGCTTTTCAAATTGTGCCGCGAAAACGGTTTCGTCTACCCCGGCCACTACACCGGGCAATACTGCATCTACGACAATGCCTACGTGGACGTGAAGCCCGGGGAAAACTGTCCCGATTGCGGACGGCCCACGGAAACTGTCACCGAGCCAAATTATTTCTTTAAACTTTCTGCGTTTCAAAAAACGCTTCTTGATTGGTACGCCAAGCACCCTGATTTTATCCAGCCGGAAGCCCGCCGCAATGAAGTACTCAGTTTCGTCGAAGGCGGCCTCCGCGATCTCAGCATCACGCGCAGCACAATTCGCTGGGGCATTCCCGTGCCGGGAGAAGAGCCGCACGTCTTCTACGTCTGGTTCGATGCTCTGACCGCGTATCTCAGTGCAGTCGGCGGCCCGAATTACGAGAAATCTGGATACTGGCCCGCCGATCTCCACCTCGTCGGCAAGGAAATCATTCGCTTCCACGCCGTGTACTGGCCCGCCTTCTTGATGGCCGCCGGCCTCCCGTTGCCAAAACAAATCTGGGCGCACGGCTGGCTGCTCATGGACAGTGCCAAGATGAGCAAGTCGCTCGGCAACGTCGTTCGCCCGCGGCCGATCGTGCACGTCCTCGGCATGGATGCGCTTCGCTACTATCTTCTGCGCGAGACCGTTTTCGGGCAGGACGGCAATTTCAGTTACGACGCGCTCGTCCAGCGCTACAACAGCGACCTCGCCAACGGCCTCGGCAACCTCGCCAGCCGCACCGCTGCGATGATGGAGAAGAACAGCGGCGGCAAGATCCCCAAGCCTGCCGCGCTTCAACCTCAGGACAGCGCATTGGCCGCGCAAGCTCAAGCCGCGATCGGCGAAGTTTTGGGGCTGTGCGACAACCTTGCATTCTCTCGCGCGCTGGAGCAACTCTGGTCGCTGATCGCCATGACGGACAAATACCTTACGACCGAGCATCCCTGGTCGCTCGGTGAGAGTGACGCCGAGCAGCAGCGCCGCGCCACGATTCTCTGGACCACCGCGGAAGTTCTGCGAATCGTAACGGCATTGACGCATCCTGTCTTGCCGGAGAGCACAAAAAAAGTGTGGTCTCTACTCGGGCAGCCGGGGCAGCCTGGGTCTATTGCGCTGGACGATTTGAGATGGGGACAGCTTGCGCCGGGTACGCCGCTGGGCAAGTCGCAAACGCTTTTCCCGCGCATCGAAAAAGCAGAAGCAATCGAGAGGATGGAATCCATGGAAAAAGAAGCACAGAACGCCCCGTCGCCGGTCATCACGCCAGAGCCTGCGGGCACGGCCACGCCCGCTGCCGGCGGAGCCGCTGCTGCTGTGGCTGCGCCGCAAGCAGTGCCGGAGAAAATCGGCATTGAGGACTTCGCCAAAGTCGAGATGCGCGTCGGGCAAATCAAGACCGCCGAACGCATCGTCGGTGCAGACAAGCTGTTGAAGCTCACCGTGGACATCGGCACGGAGATTCGCCAGATTTGCGCCGGCATCGCCCAATACTACGAGCCGGAAAAATTGATCGGCCGCAAAGTCGCCGTCGTCGTTAATCTCGCGCCGCGCAAGCTCCGTGGCGTCGAATCCAACGGCATGATCGTAGCCGCGTCCGTCGGCCCCGAAGGCCGACCCGTCCTCGCCGGCTTCCTCGAAGAAGTCGAAATCGGCGCGCGCTTGAAATGAATCCGCGTTCTCAGTTTTCAGTTGTAAGTATGGAAGTCGGAATGCAAAGACGGGGAAACTTAATGCAAGGAGAAACTCTGACTTATCCTTTTCCTCTTCTTTAGTGAGAGCTGAAAACTGATCACTGATCACTTTGAAATGGAACTCATCGACTCACACGCGCACATCGACTTCCCGCAATTCGCCGAAGACCGCGAAGCCATGCTCGATCGCGCGCGCGCGGCAGGCGTGACGGCGCTCCTCGCTATCGGCACTGGTCCAGGTCCGGAGAAACTCGATTCCGCCCTGCCATTTGCCGAACAACATGATTGGATTTATGCCACTGTTGGCATTCATCCCCACGAAGCGAAGGAAGTAACGCAGCAACATTTGGCTGAGCTAGCCCGGCTGGCGAAGCATCCCAAAGTCATCGCTTGGGGCGAGATCGGTCTCGACTACTACTACGATCATTCACCGCGCGACGTGCAGCATCGCGTCTTCTGCGACCAGATGGCCCTTGCGCAGCAGGGAAAGCTTCCCATCATCATTCATTGCCGCGATGCCTGGTCTGATTGTCTGCGCATGATCGAAGAACGCTGGCGGCCAACTGGCCTAGGCGGCATCCTGCACTGCTTCACCAGCACGCTCGAAGATGCGCGGCGCGGAATCGAAATGGGTTTTCTGATTTCTTTTGCGGGGAATTCAACCTATCCGAAAACGCAGAACCTTCGCGACGTTGCGAAGGAATTGCCGCTCGAAAAGATCTTGATTGAGACGGACGCTCCGTATCTTGCGCCGCAGCCTTACCGCGGCAAACGCAACGAGCCAGCCTACGTTGCCGAAGTAGCGCGCACGCTCGCGACTGTGAGAAACTTGTCGCCAGACGAAGTTGCCGCCGCCACCTCCGATAATTTTCGGCGCTTCTTCGGTCTCGCTCGGCCGGCAACTCTCGCGGCCCCAGGTTTCAAGGACAAGGGTTAGATCAGGAGATTTGCTATCGCGCTGCTCACGGCTAAAGAGATTTTTGATCTCGTCCGCGACGATCTCGTCTTGGTCGAGGAAGAGCTCACGCGACAAAGTGATGCCGCCTTTCCGCCCGTCTCTGAAATCACCGCGTATTTGCTGGGCGGAGGAGGGAAGCGCATGCGTCCCGCGCTCCTGTTCCTTTCCGCAAGCTACGCGGGCCGCAAAGATCGCAGCGCCATCCGCCTCGCCGCCGTCGTCGAACTTTTGCACAGCGCCACGTTGATTCACGACGACGTTATCGACAGTGCTGACACGCGCCGCGGCCGTCCCTCCGCGAATTCAAAATGGGGTAATCATCGCAGCGTCCTCACTGGCGATTGGCTGTACATGCAGTCTTTCCAGATGGCCCTGGAAGAGCGCAATTTTCGCATTCTCGACATTTTGATCGACTTGACTCAGAAAATGGTCGAAGGCGAATTGATCCAACTCGAAAAAATCGGCCGCATCGATGTGACCGAAGAAGATGCGCTGCGGCTGGCCACCTACAAGACGGCATGCTTGTTCAGCGGCTGCGCGCGGCTCGGCGCAGTGCTGGGCGGTCTCGAGGGTAAAGAAGAGCAGGCGCTTGCCGATTACGGGCGATACGCGGGCCTGGCGTTTCAACTTGTCGACGATTTGCTGGATTTTACGGCCTCAGCGGAGCAACTCGGCAAACCTGTCCTCAGCGATTTGAAAGAAGGCAAGGTCACGTTGCCGCTGATCTACGCGATGGAAAACGGCCACCGTGACGCGCGTGAGCTGGTCGCGCGAGTATTGGAAGAAAAGGAATTTATTTCTGTTCGTCCGGAAACAATCGTTACACTCGTTCACGAGTCCGGCGCGCTCGACCGGGCGCGCAATCTCGCTCAGGACTACGCGCAGCGCGCCAAGGCTTGCCTCAACGGCCGCCCGGATTCCGAGTATGCGCGCGCACTTGCCACGCTTCCGGACTTCATTCTCGATCGAGAGAATTAGTAAGAGTTGCCGAATAGGGGCGCAGCATGCTGCGTGCCTACAAAAAGAATGTTAGACGCGAGAACCGACTGCTTCTTGTCACATGCTTCCATTTAAGCTCGTGTATCACGAAAGTTACGACCTGAACCTTGGCCCGCACGTTTTTCCATCGCAGAAATTCCGCCTCATTTATGAATTGCTTCTCCGCGAAGGCATCGCCATGCCGCAGGATTTTCTTCGCCCCGATCCCGCGACCGACGGGGACATTCTTCGCGTCCACACGCCGGGCTGGGTGCGCAAACTAAAGACCGGCACGCTGACCGCCAGCGAAGTGATGCTTCTCGAAGTGCCGTATTCGCCGGAACTGGTCGAGGCGGTGTGGCTTGCCGCCGGTGGAAGCATTCTCGCGGGGCAATTAGCGCTACGCGACGGATTCGGTGCGAATCTCAGCGGGGGATTTCATCACGCGTATCCGGGACATGGCGAAGGCTTCTGCGCGATTCACGATGTGGCGGTGGCGATTCGAAAGCTGCAGGCGGATGGCGCCGTGAAAAAAGCAATGGTTGTCGACACGGATGTGCATCACGGGAACGGAACCGCAGCTATCTTTCGAAACGACCCCACGGTCTTCACGATTTCGATTCATCAGGAAAACAATTATCCGGCGCACAAGCCGCCATCGAGCATCGATCTCAACATGGCCGACCGCGCCGATGACGATGAGTATCTGGGTGCGTTGATTCCAGCGGTGCAAAAGGCGCTCGATGAATTCCGGCCCGATATTCTTTTTTACGTTGGTGGCGCTGACCCCTACTGCGAAGATCAGCTCGGTGGACTGTCACTAACGAAAAAAGGATTGAAGCAACGGGACCGGCAGGTTTTCGAGGAAGCGCGCCGCCGCAGAATTCCGGTGGCGACGACACTCGCTGGCGGCTACGCGCGCCAGGTCGAAGACACCGTGCAGATTCACGTGAATACGATCGCAGCGGCGAGGGAAATTGCCGATGAGGGCAGTAGTGCGGGACATTCGGTCGAATAGTGAGGATCCAGATGGCTGCCGGGGAGTGCAGGCATCTGGATTTTTTGTACCGCTATTGGCGGATCCCACAGGATCCAACCGGCCGCCTACCCGGGACGGGTATGCTCCGGAGCCGTAGCGGAGTGGTTCGTACCGTCCGGTCGCACCTCAAAGAATGTCACCTATGGTTGTGTCGACGGTGATACGAGTCGCGGAAATGTTACCCGCAACGTGGGCAAGAGTGTTTCCATTGAGATCGAACTGATCGATAGTGAATTTTCCTGTATAGCTGTTCCCGCTTGCATCCAACGTCACGTCTTCGCGAATGTTTGCCGGGCCAATCAGATTCCCATTGAGGTCGGAGCTCAGGGCAAAGTGATTCAGTTTATAGGTGTGGTTTCCCGTCTTCTCCCACACGCCGAGGCAGAAATTGCTGGTGGCGGGGGGCCGTGAAGAATTGAGGATTTCTGTGCCATCGCTGTGCCATTGGGAAAATCCCATGTCTATGATCGTTCCGTCAGGGATGCCCGTCGTGCCCTCGGAGACGAACTTGACATGCCAGAACCCCACGATGGAAACCTCTTCGGTTTTCCTCTGTTGGCTGACCGCAGGCTGAGCCCTAGTCTGACTCGCGTTGAGCAGCGGCGCCGATCGCTCCAGCAAGCTGGTTGCGGCAGCTGTTGTGACTTGCCCATCAGACGCCCCGCACTGTGCATTTGTATTGAGCGCGAAGAAGGTCGCCACCAGGACTACGCCGAATACCACAGACATCGTTCGAATCATCTTTTTCATAGGAATTCCCCTTTCGGTCGGCAATGGCCGGCCAGCGGGAACTTAGCATTCTTGATGGGCGGGAGCGCAATGCAGGGAATCTGTAGTGAGGGTAAAGCTTTGGTGAAGCCGTAACGAATTGAAAACAAAGCTGTTTATTGTGAGCTCAGAGGTCGAGTGCTATACTGCGCGCCTAGACAGGGCCAATACTTTGCCTCCAGGTCTGATCAAATTCGAACAATTTGAGTTGGATTGTTCCCGCTATGAGTTGCGCCACAGGGGGCGTGCGCAGAAGCTAGAAAAGATCCCGATGGAATTATTGTTGTTGCTGGTGACGGCGGACGGTCGACTCGTAAGCAGGGGGGAGATAGAAGAAAGGCTCTGGGGCAAGGGAGTCTTCGTAGACACGGAACACGGCATCAATACGGCGATTCGCAAGATACGCCAGGTTCTCAGGGATGATCCAGGGCACCCGCGGTTCGTGCAAACCGTGCAGCGGAAAGGGTACCGATTCATCGCCGACGTGACCAATATCCGGGAAATACAAAGCCAAAATGATGGTGCCGCGAAGGGTGAGGAGTTCATCCCTTCCCGGGGCAGCGAACCGAGCCGCATGAATCAATCGGAGCCCGGTACTGCGGGCGCCGACGATGGGGCGGTTCCCGTGAGACGTGCAAGCCGCCGTTTGGTCTGGAGTGGCATCGCGGCAGCCATTCTGCTCGGGTGGCCAGCGTACAAGTTCGTGTTGCCTCGCATCGAACGCCACGGAGCGCAGCCGGTAGCGATCCGATCCATCGCGGTATTGCCCCTGGATAACATTTCCGGTGATGCCGCAGAAGAGTATTTCGCGGACGGGATGACGGATGAGCTAATCACAATGCTTGCGAAGTACCGGTCGTTGCGAGTCATATCCCGGACTTCGGTGATGCAGTACAAAAAAGTGCGGCGGCCGTTACCCGAGATCGCCCGCGAGTTAGGAGTAGACGGAATTGTTGAGGGGGCAGTCGCACGGTCGCAGGGGCGCGTAAGGGTAAGCGCACAGTTGGTCTATGCGGCGACTGACACGCATCTGTGGGCAGAGAGTTACGATCGTCCCGTCGGAGACGTACTGTCTTTGCAGCAAGAGCTCGCCCAAAGTATCGCGGAACGCGTAAAGGGCGCTTCCTCGCTTTCTGCATTCAGCGGAAACCCCGCTCACGCCCCGGCTAACGCGGGGGCGCGAGACGCTTATCTTCGGGGAAGATTCTATTGGTTTTCGGATAGTTATGAGAAGAGCCGCGAGTTCTTTCAGGAAGCCATCAAACTAGATCCTGCCTATGCCGCCGCCTACGCCGGCTTGGCAGATAGTTACACAGCCGCGACGGTTTCCGGAGAGAACAGCTCGGTCGAAACGATGCCAAAGGCCGAAACGGCTGCGAGGAAAGCGTTGGAGCTGGACGATTTACTTCCCGAAGCCCATCACTCGCTTGCAGCTGTCAAACTCTTCTATCGCTGGGACTGGGAAGGCGCGGAAAAGGAGTCCGAGCGTGCGATTGAGCTAAACCCGAGTCTTGCGGAAGGGCACCATTTGCACGCCTACATTCTGGAAACAAGGAATCACACGGAAAAAGCCCTTCAGGAAGACAAGCTCACCGTTGAGTTGGATCCTTTCGCGCGTCCGTGGGCGTACGGATATGCGCTGATCCGTGCACGCCGGTTTGATGAGGCATTGAAAGAGTTGAGTCAGCGATCCGAGGCGCGGCCGGACGCCGGGGCGCTGCACGCATTTCTTTCAAATGTTTATTTCCATAAGGGAGATTACGCAAGGGCGATGGGCGAATTGAAGAAGGTACTGGCGATCGAGGGAAATGAGTCGACCGCGAGCGCCGTTGACAAAGCCTACCGCAATGGGGGCTTCCAAGCTGTCAACTTGGAATTCCTGAAGAAGCTGAAGTACAGAGCAATCAAGGAATATGTCTCGCCACTGCGCATGGCGGAGGTTGCTTCGGGAGCAGGGCGAAGAGAAGAAGCAATCCAGTACCTGGAACAGGCATTTCAGCAGCGGGATGCACAGCTCATACATTTGCAGCACGATCCAGATCTTGACTCCCTTCATGCCGATTCACGCTATTGGGCCATCGTGAAGAAGATGGGCATGCCGCCACTTCAGTGACTTCTTTCTCCCAGATTTTGCGCTGGTTTTTGAATGCCATGCCACAGTCGACGAAGGCCTCACTTTGTCACTGAGGAGCAGTGGCTTCGAGCGAGGGCGAGGGAGGAGCCAGGGCGCGGCGAACGGCGGCTGCCAGTTTTGGCTCAAAGCCATCGGATTCGAAGCCCTCCGAACGAAAGGCAATTTTGCCCATGCGATCGATCACCATCACGGTCGGGAAGGAATTGACGGTGAAGAACCGGTCGAGGCCATCCGCGAATACGACCGGCGTGCGAGGCTTGTCTGCCTCCAGATACGGCGCCACGAGAGATTCATCTTCGTCACAGTCGGCGGCCAGAAAATACACATCCGGATTCGCCTGGAAGTCCGCGGCGACGCGAGCGAAAAGAGGTTCAAGCGCGTGGCAAGGGCCGCACCAAGTCGCCCAGAAATTGACAACGAGAACTTTTCCCTTCGTGTCTTTCAGCGAAAAGGCCGTGCCTTCGGGGGCTTTCCTGAGCGTGAAATCCGCGGGTTCCCGGGCGTCCGCATTTTTCTTTGGCTTGGCTGCGATGGAGGCTTGCGAGACTTCATCGTAAGTACGAAGCAAATACTCGCCCAGACCATCATCAGAGCCATGGGCAATCCGCCAGACATTGCCCAATTTCTGCCGGATCGCGCGACGGCCGGCGGTTTCATTCGTTGCGTCGGCCCAGGCGAAGGCGCGGGCGTATTGCTGGATCGCGCCATTCAAATCTTTTTTCATTTCGGCGATTTCACCGAGCTGTTCCGCGGCCGTCGCGCTGGGGAGGATCGCGTAACTCGCCGCGAAATCCTTTTGCGCCGCTACTGTGTCCTTCAATTTCAGTTCGAGTCTTCCGCGCAACGTCAGCACAGACATGCGGTCGCGTTTCTTCTCCGTGGCCCACTCTTCCTGGGAAACCCTTGGCGATTTTTCCACGGAAGAGCTGCGCTCGACAAAGTCCAACACGTGGGTGGCATAGTTTGCGGCTCGGTGGAGAGCGGCTTCGTCGCCGTTCTGTTCGAGCAGCTGAATTGTCAGGATGGTCATGGAGATGTCGTCAGGGCTGAGAGCGACGATTCGCTCCCCGTAACCAGCGGCGCGCGCGTTATCCCGCAATTGCAGGCTAGCCTCCACAAGGGCACGGTAAATCTGAGGACGCTGGCGCGAATCCGGATATTCCTTCAAGAAGGCCTCCAGATTCCGGACCAGCGCCGCGCGGTCGTTTCCGGCTTTGCTGATGGCTTGCTGCAATTCCTCTGCGGGCGATGGCTGCTTGGCGGAGGAGGCCGGATTCGACGCGGCGACTTTGGACGATGGTGGCATTGGGTTCTGACTCTTTTCGTCTTGCGCAGGGGTCTGACCGCAGAGTGGAGAAGCCGCCCCGCAAAGAAAAAGAATCGAAGTCGCGCACGCAGAGAAGAGCCGGGAATTCATACATTTGAATTCTAAGGGTATCGGAAAGAATTGTCGCTAGCTCTTAGATGTTTTTTCGAGAACGAGAGCTTAAATTTGCACGAGGCTATTTCGTGGCGCTCACGCGAATTTCGCCCGAGACGGTATGCACGTCCGCGCGTCCGCCACCGCTGCCCATGTGGGCCCGAAGAGAATGCTTGCCCTGCTCCTCGATGACGATCGGAATGTCGGTGCGAATCTCACCGGAGACCGCTTCCGCCGAGAGATGGAGATTCGCAGAAGCCGGGATGCTGAGTTGTACGGTACCGGATACCGTTTTCAGCTCCCAGTAGCTGTCCGCGCCTGGGTTTCCCTGCACAGAAACCCGTCCCGAGGCGGCATGCGATTTCACATCCTTTGCCGCGCCTTGAATCTCGACTTCGCCGCTGGCGGTATCCGCTTCGACGCGCCCTCCCGGATTAGATACGCGAATAACGCCGGAAAGGGCGTTCACGCGCACATCGCCCCGAGTGTTCGAGACCGTCACACTTCCCGAGGCGGATGATACGCGGACATCATTGCCTATATCAGAGGCCGACACCGACCCGCTGGCGGTGGTAAGTTGGACGTCGCGCTCGATTTTTTCGACACGGATGGCCCCCGAAGCGGCTCGCACTTTTACGGGGCCGCGCACGCCGCGAATCGTCTGCGCGCCGGACGCGACGGTGGCGCTGACTTCCGTGTCGCGCGGCACCTGGATCGTGTAAGCGATGCTGACGTTGCGCATGCGAGACATTTCCTTGCCGATGCGAACGGTGTCGCCTCTTTGCTCGATGGGAGGATTCGCGAGAGTATCGTCCAAACGCTTCTGCGGATTGTCAAAGCCGAATCCCGATGCGCGCACTTCACCGCGCACGTGCACTTTGCCGTCAGCGCTGCCTGTGATGTCCACGTCACCAGAGGCGTTGGTCAGTTCCAGGCGGAGTGGACCGCTAACGTTATAGCTGCGATCGAAGGCGCCGCTAACCGAAGGCCCGCTGTTGCAGCCGGCCAGGACAACGACGGCCGAAAATAGCTCGAGCGGCAAGAAAAGACTGCGGTGGCGCGCCATTCATCCTCCGTAACGGTCGAGAGACTTGCTCTGAGCTGCCCCACATATAGTTACGCAATTGCAGAGAATTATGTTCCCTGCGCAGCCTTGGCGGAGCGCCGGCCGAGGGGCGAAAGAGTCTCGTTGAGAGAGCCCTGGCGATAACCCTCGAGGTCCAGGGCAACATACACGAAGCCGGCCGCTTTCAGCCGGTCCGCCATGGCGGCGGCCATTTCGGGCGCGAGTGCGCGAGGCATTTCTTCGGGCGATATTTCCACGCGTGCAAGCCTGTCGTGGAGCCGCACGCGGAATTGGCGGAAACCAAGCGCGCGCAAAGCCGCTTCTCCGCGCTCGACAAGTCCAAGACGCTCTGATGTCACTTCCGTGCCGTAGGGCAAGCGCGAAGCGAGGCAAGCGGAGGCGGGACGGTCCCAGGTGGGCAAACCGGCACGCTGTGAGAGAAGACGAATCTCCGCCTTGGCAAGGCCGACATTGAGAAGAGGCGCGAGAACCTGATGCTCCTTGGCGGCGCGATGGCCGGGGCGAAAATCGAGCGTGTCATCGGCGTTCACACCGTAGGCGACGGCGGCAAAACCGCGCGCCTGCGCTAATTCGTCCAACACGGAAAACAGCTCATCTTTGCAGAAGTAGCAACGGTCGGCCGCGTTCGCACGGTAGGCGGGATTATCCATTTCGTGCGTTTCGATAAATTCGTGGCGCACGCCCAACTTGCTCACAAACTCTTCCACTATGGTGCGATCGTGAGCAGAGTAACTCGGCGAGAGAGCAGTGACGGATAAGGCTTGGTCACCCAGCGCCTTGTGAGCTGCCCAGGCCAGATAAGCGGAGTCCGCGCCACCGGAAAGCGCGACGATGAGCGAAGGAATTTCGGCCAGGCGAGCGAGCAGAAGATGTTGTTTTTCTTCCGCGGACAGAGCAGCGCCCTCTGCAGGGCGAATATGAATGAGCTCTTTCATCCCAGTGCTGAGTATATCTCAGAGTGCCGCTTGCAGAGCAGATTGGGCCGCAGAAGAAATCACTTGAAATCCAGAAGCACATCAACCGTGTTCTTGCCCGCATCCGTTTGCAGCCAATGGCCAACGTTTTCGTAGTGCACCGGCAACTCTCCGAAGACCTGCTCCTGGTGCGTTTGCAGCGTTGCCAGAAGATCCTCGAACTTTGCTTTGTCGAAAATTGCACCGGCAGCGAAGGGCCATGCATTTTGCAGCTTTCGCTCGGCAGCAGGGGAAATTCCAGTGAGGACCATTTTGCCGAAGTGAAATTGCGGCCCTTCTTGAATGCTCACCGAATAGGAAACAGTGTGTGCCTGATCGTCATACGCTGGAAGCGGATTAAGCTTTGCCTCGAGGTAGCCGCGATGAGCGTATTCTTCGCGAGCGCGGTCCCAGGCTGCTTCGATTTGCATGCCATCGGCGGTATCTCCGTCCTTGATCCCAAGCAGGCCGCTCAGCGTGAATTCCGACACGAGTGTGTTTCCCGTCCAATGGATTCCTTTCCAGCGATATACCGCGCCTGGCGCTACCGGCACGTACACTGGAATTTGCGAGGGCAGCTTCTGATTGGGATCGCCCGTCAGCCGCACCTCCGGCGGCCCGAGCTTCGCGCGCAGGAATCCTTGCTGCAGATAAATGGGCTTTATCGCTTCGGAGAGAAAAAGATCGATGGTCATTCGGGAATAGGGCTTTCCCAGTATCTCGGATAGGTGTTGCTGTACGGCTTTGGAGGCCAAAAGGGAGGGATCGCTCAATTCCAGCTTTGCGATTTGGAGTGCGGTGCCTGCGACCCGGATTTCCTGCACGTTGCCTTCACCATTTGGATTAGGGATCACGGTGTGCTCGAGCGACACTTGCACTCCGCGTGCCGAGAGCAAATCCTTCACTGCTTCACCGGCCTGCTCCACTGCGGCCCCGGCTTCGGGCAGTGTTCCGTCAAAGAAAGGAAATTTGTTGCGGATGGCATCGCCCAGCGCCAAATCCGTGAACCAGGGAATATTGTCGAAGTAGACGGGGATTCGAGGCGATTCCTCCACGTGATAGGTCACTAGGATGCCGGCGATCTTCGTCTGGAAGTTGTAGCTCACTTTGGCGAAAAGCCCGGTTTGCACGAGCCTGTCGGCAGCGGTTTGCAAATCATTCCGGCCGATCTGGGCGCCGGCGATCAGGCCGGTTATCGCGATGACCTGAGCCTCGGTGAGGAGTTTTTCGCCGTCGGCGTGGACTTCACGCAATGGCGCCATGTCGTCCGGAGCTTGCGCAGAAGCTGGGAACCCGGCCGGTAACAAGAAGAGCGAGAGAGTTGCGAGACACGGGCGAAAATAGAGAAGCATGTTTCTATAGTAGCGGAAACGGCCCTGACTACTCCACGGTGACGGATTTGGCCAGGTTGCGCGGCTGGTCGACGTCGCAACCGCGCCGTACCGCGATGTGATAAGCGAGCAATTGGAGAGGGATGATTTCCAGCAACGGCACGAGCAACTCCGGCGCGGGCGGAAGTTCGATGATGTGATCGGAGGCTTCGCGCGCGAGATGATCTCCCTTGGTGACAATGGAGATGACGATACCGTCGCGCGCCTTGACTTCCTTGATATTGGAAACGCTCTTCTCGTACCGCGTCATCGCGTCGGGATCGGATTCGTCACGCGTCGCTAACACCACGACCGGCAGGTTTTCGTCGATGAGCGCGTTGGGGCCGTGCTTCATTTCGCCCGCGGGATAACCTTCCGCATGAATGTAGGAAATCTCCTTGAGCTTCAGCGCACCTTCGAGCGCAATCGGGTAGTGAATCCCTCTGCCGAGATAGAGAAAATCGGTGTAGCGGAAAAATTGCCGCGCCAGGTTTTCGTAGAATCCCGATTCATCCGCTTGCAGAACTGTTTCGATCTTGTGGGGAATGCGCGTGAATTCCTGCATCAGGATTTTGGCGGCGTCTTCGGTCAACTTGCCGCGAAGCTGGCCGAGGTAGGAAGCGAGCAGAAGCAGCGCGGTCAATTGCGAAGTGAAAGCTTTTGTGGAAGCCACGCCGATCTCCGGCCCGGCGTGCGTCGGAATCGTACCGTTAGCTTCACGCGTGATCATGGAACCGATCACGTTGCAGATCGCCAGCGAGGGCGAGCCCTTCGATTTTGCTTCGCGCTGGGCGGCCAGCGTGTCCGCCGTTTCGCCGGATTGGCTGATGCACACCGTCAGCGTGTTCGAATCGATAATGGGGTCGCGATAGCGGAACTCACTGCCGTAATCCACTTCAACAGGCACTCGCGCCAGGCGTTCGATCATGAATTTCGCAGCCAGAGCCGCGTGCCAGCTCGTGCCGCAGGCAACGATGCGCACGTTCTGAAACTCGCGGAACTGCTTTTCCGTAATCGCCATCTCATCCAGGAAAATTTTCCCGGTGTCCTGTGAGATGCGGCCGAGCATGGTATCGCGCACGGCGCGCGGCTGCTCAAAAATTTCTTTCTGCATGAAGTGCTTGTAGCCGCCCTTTTCCGCCATGATGGGGTCCCAGGCGACGTGGTGCGCGGGACGTTCGACGGGACGGCCGTCGTGGTCCATGACGCGCACGCCTTGTGTGGTCAGCACGGCGATGTCGCCGTCGGCGAGGAAAAACATTTCGCGCGTGTGCTGGAGCAGGGCGGGGATGTCGCTAGCGACGAAATATTCTCCATCGCCGAGTCCAATCACCGATGGCGGGCCCAGGCGCGCGGCAACAATCTTCCGGGGATCTTTCGCGGAAAGGAACACCAGCGCGTAGATGCCGCGCAATTCTTTCAATGACAGGCGCACTGCTTCCTCGAGCGGCATCCCGCCCTGCGAGTGCTTTTCCACAAGGTGCGCTACGATCTCGGTGTCGGTTTCCGTGGCGAACTTGTGTCCCCCTTTCTGCAGCTTTTCCTTTAGCTCGAGGTAGTTCTCGATGATTCCGTTGTGGACGACGACGATTTGGCCAGTGCAGTCGCGATGCGGGTGGGCGTTCTCTTCGGTGGGACGGCCATGGGTGGCCCACCGCGTGTGACCGATGCCGTAGGTGCCTTCCAGCGGGGACCTGGCGATGACCTCTTCGAGATTGCGAAGTTTGCCTGGAGCGCGGCGAATGTCCAGCTTGCCAGCCTGGGTTACGACGGCGATGCCCGCGGAATCGTAGCCGCGATACTCGAGCTTACGCAGACCTTCAATGATGACGGGCACAACTTTCTTGGGCCCGATATAGCCTACTATTCCGCACATCCGCGGTGTCTCCTCAAAGAGTTTCTAGCAGCGTAGCACGCTGGCTGTTTTACCAAGATGAATACCACGAAACCTATCCCGAATCAGATTACGGCCGGGAGGCAGAGCCTGCCGCCCCCACAAGCTCGTAGGACTTGAGATTGTCGCTGGCATCAAAGTGAAACGTAACGCGCGCCGTTGCAGGCTGGAGCGTGTCCGAATCCACATGATGAACGACAGCCACAATTGCACGAGGATCACCCGTGTTTTCTACGGGAAAATTCTGAGAACTAAGGTAAAACATTACTCGCGATTTGGCAGTGCCCGCGGGCATCTGGGAGTCCAGCATCTCGTCGATCGGCCGCAGACGCGGATCGGGAGTGTGCCCGCTCGGCTTGCATCCTCGGAGCGCCAGCATCGCGAAAACGTCAAGCAGGAAGAGGCCGGCCAGGGATGGGAATGAGCTCCTTGAGGGATTGCGCAGGTGTTTCACGAGGGAGGCCGCTCAGTCCACGATCTCGAAGCGGTATTCTTCGATGACCGTGTTGGTGAGCACTTCTTTTGAAATATGCTCGAGCTGTTTCTGTGCTTCATCGCGGCTCCAGCCATCGAGATTCAAAACGAAGAATTTGCCCTGGCGGACGTCGCGCACGGCGGAGTAGCCGAGCCCGGAGAGGGCGTGCTGGATCGTTTGTCCCTGGGGATCGAGTACGGTGCGTTTTGGCATTACCCAGACGTGTGCTTTCATGCCGTCAGTATAACATTGCCTTTGACTGCTTCATGCTCCAGGCCTTTCGCCGGCAGGCAGAAAGGCGTGTTCGAAGCCCATCTCGACGATTCGCGTCAGCTCGTCTTCCTGTAAACCCATGCGCGCGGCGTTTGCATACTCTTCGTGCAGAGTGGTGTGAAACATGGCCGGATCATCGGTGGAGAGCACAATGGGTATCCCGTGGCGGAGGAGTTTGGGGAGCGGATGATCTTCGATTCTTGCATCCTGGCTACCGAGTTGCCGGGCGAGGGCGGCCGTTTTCATATTGCTCCCCGGGCATATTTCAAGCGGGAGCTTGCGCTCTGCGAGCAAATCCATTAACTCCGGATCGTGGATCGCGGCGATTCCGTGGCCGATGCGTTCTGCTCCCAGCAATTCTATGGCTTCCCGAATTTTCTCCGGCCCGCCGACCTCGCCTGCGTGCATCAAGCGGTGCAAACCCATTTGAGCGGCGCGGTCGTAGACGAGGCGGAATTCCTTTGTCGGGACACTGAGCTCGTCGCCGCCGATGCCGAAGGCCACGATAGCTTTCGAACCGCAGCGCTTTGCGCATTCGACGACTTCCATCGCTGAGTCCGCGCCGAATTGGCGGGCCGCGTCGAACACCCACTGGAATCGGAGCCCGCGTCTTTCAAATGGCTCGGTGCCGCGGAGGAGGGCTTCGAAATTCGCCTCCGGCCGCTGCTTCCTAAGGAGCATCACGCCGATAGAAAGGGTTACCTCCGTATAGGTCACACGTTGCGTGAGCAAATGTTCGGCAAGGTCGCTGGCGATGAGCGCATAGTCCTGAGGGTCGCGCAAGAACGAAGTGACCCATTTAAAAGCTTCGATGAATTCGGGAAAGTTGCGGTAGGCGTAGCGCAGTCGAACTTCCTCTTCGGTCATGACCACACCTTGACGGGCCGTGAGCGCGCAGACGGTGGCAGGCTGGATGGAGCCTTCGAGATGGAGGTGCAGCTCGGCCTTGGGCAGGGAAGCAATCCGGTTGGAGAGCAAGGGCGGTGTCATCCGCGAAAGATTAGTGCGGCAGCTGCGGCCGGCCGGCGTTTACCCACGCCGTAAGCCAGAAAGAGCCCACATCGGTTGCCGCGTCGGAGAGCTGCCGAATCAAAATTGCGGCGGCTTGGTTGTAGAAGCGGTCGTAATACTCGTCGGTGAAGGAATTCTCCCCGCGGCGCGCGTTGCGGTCGGCGAGAAGTATGGTCTCCAGCCAGCTATGAGAACCAAGGCAAGCCTCGAAAGCACGATCCGTAGGGTCGCTGATGAAAAACGCATCATTTGGCCGCATCGGGAAAAAAGACGAATAGCGGTCGATCAGCGTGGTTCCAAATCGCTCGTTGACTGCCAGCTGGCTGCTCAGGTGACCGTCAAAATTATCGGTTGTGTTGAAGGGGTCATGCGCCTCCGCCACGTAATTCGCGAGTATGGCTGCGTCCAGTTTTGCTTCTTCCCACTTCCCGTCCTTCAATGCTTCGGTCAATTTTTTACTGTACACACCAATCTGCCAGGGAAGCAGGCCGTTCGCTTCCAGCTTAGTTTTGCCAAACTTCGTCACCGCGGCTTTGTAGTCGCGGGGCAGGGTCTCGAACGGAAATCGCCCGTACTTGTCGAGAGCAATGAAGTGATTGTGCCGCTCGGCCGGAGTTTTCGCGATTACGTCCAGCGGATCGGTGACGTGCTGCAACAGGAAGCTGCGGTTTGTGTCGAAGAACTCCCGGATACCCTGCGGCAGGGTGTCGACAGCTTTGTTGACGACGAGCCTGTGCCCACTTCTTCCCCACGCGCGCGAATTCTGGGGAGAGAAAAGGAATAGCGCGAGGCACGCGAGCGCGACTCCCGCGCGTCGCCCTGTAGGCTGAAAAGACCATCCATGCATTCTGCGATTCCTCTTACACGCGATTCGCTGCTCTTAGAGTACTGTGCTTCCGGCCGTAAAAATAATAGAGCACCAAGCCCAGGATCATCCAGCCAAAGAACCGGATCCAGTTCATGATCGGCAGGCCGGCCATAAGCAGGAGGCATGTGAAAATCGTGATGATGGGCGCCAGCGGTCCGCCGGGGGCGCGGAAAGCCCGCGGCCGGTCCGGCTCCCGATAGCGAAGAATGAGCACCCCTGCCGCGACCAGAGCAAACGCGAACAGGGTGCCGATATTCGAAAGATCGGCAAGCGTTCCGATGTCGAGCAGGCCTGCTGGAATACCGACCACGAATCCCGCCATCCATGTCGAAAAATCCGGCGTCTGAAATCGCGCATGCACACGCCCAAATATTCTCGGGAACAGGCCGTCACGCGACATGGCAAACCACACACGGGCTTGGCCGAGCTGGAAGACCAGCAGGGAAGAGATCATGCCCATGAGCGCGCCGATTAGCACCACCAGGCGAACGCCCGAGAAATGAAGTTTCTTGAGTGTGTTGACAACCGGGGCCGCGTCGTCCACCAGTGTGTCCCAGCGAATCAACCCGGTGAGCACCACTACCACGGCAATATACAGAAGCGTGCAAATCACCAGCGTTGCGATGATGCCGATGGGCAGGTCGCGTTGGGGGTTTTTACATTCCTCGGCGGCGGTAGATACCGAATCGAATCCAATGTAGGTGAAGAAGACGATTGAGCCGCCCGTCAGAATTCCGGGCCAGCCATTTGGTGCGAAGGGATGATAGTTCGCGGGATGGATGTGTTTGAATGCAAAAGTCACGAATACCAGAATGGCAATTATTTTCAGAAGCACCATGATGTTGTTCGTTCGCGCCGACTCTTTGATGCCGCGCACCAGAATCACCGTCAGCAGCATCACGATGATGAAGGCGGGCCAGTTAAACCCAAAATGCCAGCCCGGCGCGTAGAGCGCGTTTCCCTGCAGGTCGCTCAATCCGCCGGGGAGATAGGCCGGAGAAATCCATCGAGGATCGGGGTGCAACCCGAACCAATCGAGCAAGCCCACCATGTGCGCCGAAAAACCGACGCTTACGGCCATATTGCTGACTGCATATTCAAGAATGAGATCCCAGCCGATGATCCAGGCGATGAGTTCCCCCATCGTCGCGTAGGTGTAGGTGTACGCACTGCCGGCAATGGGAATCATGGCGGCAAGCTCCGCGTAGCACACCGACGCGAAGCCGCACACGATTGCCACCAAAATGAAGGAAAGAGCGATGGCCGGCCCGGCGCCGGGGCGTCCAAACGAAGCGGAATGATGGATCAGGTATTCAAGAAGAGGGGCGTTCAAGATGGACGAAGCTTGAAACTTTTGTCCGGCAATGGCCGTGCCGATGATGGTAAAGATGCCGGAGCCGATGACCGCACCGATTCCTAGTGAGGTCAGGCTCAACCATCCAAGAGACTTTTTTAACCGGACTTCAGCATTTTCCGAATCCGACAGCAGTTGATCGATACTCTTGCAGCGGAAGAGTTCTGATCCCACCCATGCTCTCCGATCCTATCCGGGCAAACCGGAAGCCCGAAATTATATAATGTGGTGTTGAGGAATGAACGCGCCTCAATGTACCCCGAGAAGGCCCGACACGCAACCCGCCGCCGCACCCGCGTTCAAGTGCAGGTCCCTCACATTATGCCTGTTCGAGCTGCGCGTACCGCTCGATAAACTTTTTCGTGCCGCGTCCGGGGAAGCTCACAGACACACGGCGGTCTTCGTCGTCGCCTTCGACGCCAACGATGGTTCCGACGCCGAATCTCGGATGGCGAACTTTGCGCCCCAGCATAGGATTGGCATCGCCGCCGCGCTTCCGAGCGGGGCGCCCGAAGGAACTTTGAGCCGGGGGACGGCGCGGAGTTGCCTGGGCTTGCTTCGGTTCACCGCGCACACGGCGCAGAAATTCTTCCGGCGAATATGAATATTCCGGGTCGGGCTCGTACCGGCGAGTCTCGCCAATATCCGCCATTGATCCGCGAACCGTCTCCACCAGCTCGCTTGGAATTTCGGCAAGAAAGCGCGACGGCAGGGAAGCACGCAGTTGCTGCTCATTGCCGAAGATGCGCCGGTACACGGCGCGCGTCAGCGTGAGCGACTGCCGCGCCCGGGTCATCCCAACGTAAACGAGACGCCGTTCCTCCTCGATTCCTTTTTCTTCGGTGATGGCCCGGCTGTGAGGACAGATGCCTTCTTCCATGCCCGTGAGGAACACGTGGTCGAATTCCAGACCCTTGGTGCTGTGCAAGGTGATGAGAGTCACGCCGGGCTTGCCTTCAAATTGATCCGCGTCACTTACGAGCGCCGCGGCATCGAGGAAATCGGTGAAGGTCTCTCCGGCTTCCATGCCTTCGGCGACGGCACGCGCAAGCTCTTCGAGGTTTTCCAGCCGTGCGACATCTTCCGGAGCGTTGCGGTCCTTAAGCATGGCCATATAGCCGGATTCCTCAAGAACGGCATGAAGGAATCCCGGGGGTTCCTGGGTGGCAAGGGCATCCTGTAATTTGCGGATGAGCTCTTGGAAAGCCCGCAAAGGAGTTACCGCCCGGCCCGCCGATGCACCGGAAACAAATCTTTCAATGGCCGACCACAACGGTATTCCGTCAACGCGTGCGCCTTCGCGGAGCGCGTCCACCGTTGTCTTGCCGATGCCTCGCGGGGGGACATTCAATACGCGGAGCAGCGAAATGTCATCCTCCGGATGCATTGCCAGGCGGACGTAGGCGAGCGCATCCTTCACTTCGGCGCGATTGTAGAAGCTGAACCCACCCACAAGTTTGTAGCGCAGGCCGCGCCGGCGGAAAACCTCTTCGAAGGCTCGGGACTGTGAATTAGCGCGATACTCCACCGCGCACGTCTGGTCCGAATCGTCATTGAGAATGCGCTCGAGCTCGCCGGCGACAAATTCTGCTTCGGCCTGCGCATCCCGCGCCTCTAGATACTTCAGATTCGATCCTGGGCCTTTCTCCGCGCTCAGCGATTTGCCCAACCGCTCAGGATTGTTCGCGACCACTGCGCCGGCGGCGTCGAGAATATTCTGCGTCGAACGGTAGTTGCGTTCCAATTTGACGATTCGGGCGGCGGGAAAATCCCGGGAAAAACTCAGGAGGATGGAAACGTCGGCGCCCCGCCAGCGATAGATCGATTGATCCTCGTCACCCACAACACACACGTTTTGCTTGGGCCCAATCAGCAGTCCCATCAGCTCATATTGGACGCGGTTCGTGTCCTGATATTCGTCCACGTGAATGTATTGAAAGCGTGCTTGCCATTTATGACGCGTGGCCGTGGATTCGCGCAGCAAACGCGCTGACCTGAGGAGCAGATCATCGAAGTCCAGAGCTTTGCTGTCGTGCAGGAGTTTTTCGTACGCCCCGAAAATATCCGCGGTGCGGCGGCCGTCTTGATCGAACGCTTCGGCGCGCAACTGCTCCGCCGTCTGGCCATGATTTTTCGCGTAGCTGATCCGGCTGAGGACATTCCTCGGCGTCAGGTTGTCGTCTTCGATCCGCAGCTTGGTCATTGCCAGCTTGACGGCCGAAATCTGGTCGTCGTCGTCGTAAATGGCAAAATCCCGCGGCAGGCCGGCCGCAGCCGCTTCGCGCCGCAGAAGGCGCGCACAGAGCGAATGAAACGTGGAAAGCCAAGGCTGCGCGGGAGGGACTCCAGCGCGCAACAGGAGATCCGAGATCCGATTGCGCATCTCTTCCGCGGCTTTGTTGGTGAACGTGACGGCGAGGATGGCTTCGGCGGGCACTCCGTTGGCGATCAGATTTGCCATGCGATACGTGATCGCGCGGGTCTTGCCGGTGCCCGCGCCAGCGAGGATCAGCACCGGGCCTTCGGTGGTCTCGACGGCCAGCCGTTGTTCGGGATTCAGTTTATCGAGAAGAGCGAGCATTTGTCCGCGGTGGTTGGAGAAAGTTTGCACATGTCATGTTAGCCGACGGCGGCGATGCGCGCAAACCGGTGCGATTGGGCCTGCCATTTCGAGTTGTTCAGTGTTCCGCGGACCGGCTCAGGTCAATTTCGAAGTACATGAGGCCGCGATTCTTTTCGATGGCCACTATTTCAGGCACATATAGGTGAGCGGTATTCAGAAGCTCGAACTGGCTTCGAAGGTCGAAATAGAGAAGGCCCTGCACGGTGCTATGCGGTGCGACGACGCTCGCTTGCACCCCCGCATCGTGCATGGACCGCTCCACTTCCGTCCATTTCTTGTCCCGTCCGGTCTTCGGGCCGCCCAAGGGGATGGGCAGTCTTTTGCTAGTTACGTTTTTCGTGGAGGGATGGGTGATCACGTCGGCTGCTTCGTCCGGAGAAAGCGGGTACAACGCCTGATGATCTTCTTCGGAGAGAGCCAGGTTTAATCGAATGCGCTCCAGGTTGATTTTCATACTGTCGTCGGAATCATTTCGAAAAACGACCTGCACGGCGATAATTCCTGCCGCAAATGGCGACTTCTTCGGAAACTTCTCCTTGTAGAGTGCGGGATCGCTCCACGGCCGCGCGGTAATGGTCATACCTTCGTGGGATTCCAATGATGTGGCCTTGAGCGAAGAGGGTTGCTGGGAGCCTCTCTGTTGGGCAGCCAGCAGCGAGGCGGCAAGAAAGGGAAGGATGAGGGTTAGTTTTCGCATCGGGTTATAATAGACTTTTCTCATCTTGAGGCCTTCGATTCCTGGGGGCTGTGCAGGGTTGCCCTGCGCCGCGCGCCGGCTGCTGCTGGCGGAGCGCGGACAGACCGGAGCCACGCTTAGTGTATTTCATTTATAGCCTTCTCATGGGCCTCGCGGCCCTTTTGCTGTTGCCCTATTGGCTTGTGCAGGGCCTGCGCCACGGAAAGTATCTCTCTAACCTTGGGGAACGCTTGGGATTCTCATTTCCGGCGCTCGCCAAGCTGCCCGGGCATTCCATGGGTGCGATCTGGATTCATGCGGTGAGTGTCGGCGAAGCCCTTTCCAGCATTACTCTCGCGCGGCGGCTGAAAGAGGCTTACCCCGACCGGCCTCTCATTATCTCGACGACCACAAACACGGGGCAGGCGCTGGCGCGCGAACGCTTGCCCTTTGCCGATGCCGTCATCTATTTTCCGCTGGATTGGGCCTTCTGCGTCCGGCGGGCTCTCGACGCCGCGCGGCCGTCGGTTGTGCTGGTGCTCGAAACCGAGATCTGGCCGAATTTTCTGCGGGAAGCCGGGCGGCGTAAGATTCCCGTACTTTTCGTCAGCGGACGCATATCGGATCGCTCTTTTGCACGCTATCAGAGCTATCTCGGAGTTTTTGGCTTTTTCCTGCGTCCCTTCCTGAGAAACGCACTTTCCAATGCCACCGCCTTCCTGATGCAGAACGAGAAGGATGCGGATCGCGTGCGGGCGCTGGGCGCACCTGCGGATCGCGTGCGGGTCAGCGGAAATTTGAAATACGACCTGGAACTTCCCGCGCCCACACCGCTGTCGAATTGGCTCGCAACCGAGATCAAGCGCAGCGGCCGATCGCCAATCATTGTCGCAGGAAGCGTCGTTGCGACGGAGGAGCCACACGCGCTCATCGCGTTCGGAACTTTGCAAGGCGAGTATCCAAAGGCGCTGCTTGTGCTTGCGCCCCGCAAGCCGGAGTGTTTTGATGACGCCGCAGGGTTCATAGATGAATCGCACCGCAAGTTCATCCGGCGGTCTCGATTGCCGATTCCAGGGCCGGCACAATCGCACGCCAATCAGCCGTCCGATAGTTTCACCATACCCGATGACGTAACCGTCCTCCTGCTCGACAGCATCGGTGAGCTTGCATCGCTATATGGGCTAGCCGACGGTGCATTTGTCGGAGGCTCGCTCGTATCTTCCGGTGGCCACAATATTCTCGAGCCAGCCGCTTTTGGGAAAATTCCCGTATTCGGCTCCTCGATGGAAAACTTCGCCGAAATAGCCTCGCGCTTCGTCTCCGCGGGGGCCGCAATTCAGGTGGAGAGCCCGGAAGACGTCGGGGTCGCCTGGATCGAATTGTTTGGCGATCCGGAGCGTATGAAGAAAATGAGCGAGACGGCGCGCCACTTGGTGGCTGACTCACGCGGAGCGACGGATCGAGCGGTGGCGGAGATTGCGAAACGTCTGGACGGTGCCGGGCGATGAATGTGCCGCCACTATTGCAGAGCCTGCTGTGGCCCCTCTCGCTTCTGTATGGTGTCGGGGTCCGTGCGCGTGTTTGGCTCTATGCCAACAAATGGTTTAAGCAGAAACGCCTGAAGGCAACCGTCATCAGCGTTGGGAATCTGACGGTTGGCGGCACCGGCAAAACACCCATGGTGATTTGGCTCGCCGAAAAATTTCTCTCCGACGGGAAGCGAGTTGCCATACTCAGCCGCGGGCATCGAGGCGCGAATAGCACCAGCGACGAAATCGAGTTGATGAAATTCCGTTTGCGAGGCCGCGTCTTATTTGGTGTCGGCAAGAATCGCTTTGCTGAGGGACACCGGCTCGAAACTCAACAGCCCATTGACGTCTTTCTTCTGGATGATGGTTTTCAGCATCTGCAGCTCGCCCGCGACCTGAATATTCTCCTGATGGATGCGTCTCGACCGCTTGCGGGGGAGTCCTTACTGCCGGCCGGCCGGCTTCGGGAGCCCGTTGCAGCCATGAGTCGCGCAAATTTGATTATTTTTACCCGCGCCGAAACGGGGTCTGGAACGCTCGAGGCGATCGGGAAGCTCGATCAGTATCCGGTTTTCGCTGCCTCCACTCGACTGCTTGGGTTCCACCGTTTCGGCGGAGAGATCACTCCTCTCTCCGCCAATGAAATCGGCGTCGGCCCTTTTTTTGCGTTTTGTGGTCTCGGCAATCCAGACGCGTTCTTCCGCGATCTGGGAAATTGGGGGCTCGCCATTTGCGGCCAAGCAATCTTTCCAGATCACCATCGCTATACGCAGCGGGACATCCTGGAGGTCAGGCAGGCAGGAAAACAGGCTGGTGCGAACGCGTTTGTGACGACCGAAAAGGACGCGCAGAATCTGGGTGGTCTCGAGTTCGAGGAAACCCCGATCTACGTCGCGGTGATCGATCTGGTTGTGACTCCCGAGCTTGATTTCAGAAATGTCCTGGATCAAACGCTGGCAGCCGGCGGCGGAGCGGCGGCGTGAAGATTCTCGTGCGCGCGACGAACTGGGTCGGGGATGCCATCATGGCGCTGCCGGCTCTGCGCGCCGTGCGCACGCGTTTTCCCGAAGCGGTAATCGCGATCGTAGGACGGCCCTATGTTACGGATATTTATCGCGATCAAGAGATGTGCGATCAATTCATTCCGTACGACTCGAAAGGCTTGCACGCAGGGTTTTCCGGCCGCGAGCGGCTTGCAGCCGAACTTCGAGTGCAGAAGTTCGACGTGGCTTTGCTACTGCAAAATGCCTTTGATGCCGCGTGGCTGGCCTGGAGAGCAAATATTCCGGAACGGATCGGCTATGCCCGCGACGCCCGCAGCTTTCTTCTGACCAAGGCGGTGCCTCTCCCTCGGCACCGGGAAATTCCTGCACATGAAAAATTTTATTATCTTGAACTCGTGCGCCGTGCGGGCTGGTTGGATTCCGTGCAGGGCGAAACTTTCATTGGCCTGAGCGTTCCAGAAGGGAAGCGACGGAGTGCCGAAGAGTTTCTTCGAAAAGTCGGCGTGCGCCAAGGCGCGTTGCGAATTGCCATCGGGGCCGGCGCGTCGTACGGATCGGCAAAGTGTTGGCCGCCTTCACGGTTTGCCGAGGTAGCAAACCGGCTCCAATCGGAGGCGGATGCCGAGGTCATCCTCTTTGGAACTGCCGCCGAGGCGACCGTCTCGACGGCCATCTCTGCCGAAATGCGCCGGCCTCCCATTAATCTCACGGGAAAAACCGCAATTGCCGATTTGCCCGCACTGCTCTCGCAGTGCCATCTCTTCATCGGCAACGATTCGGGCGCGATGCACGTAGCTGCCGCCGTTGGCCTGCCCGTCGTCGCGGTGTTTGGTCCTACCGATCCGGAGGGAACTGCTCCGGTCACGCCCCGCTGCAGTATCGTTCAGCAAAAGCCTTACTGCAGTCCGTGTTTTCTCCGCCGCTGTCCGACCGATCACCGGTGCATGACCGCAATCACGGCCGACATGGTGGAGGCCGCGGCAGGACCCTGGCTGTCCTTGACCCAGGTGCAGCGTGCCTGAGCAATCTCTACTGCGCCCCGCCGTTTTCCTCGATCGCGACGGCACGATCGCCGAGGAGGTAGGCTACTTGAATCACGCCAGCCGTTTTCGTATGTTTCCCTTTGTTGCCGCTGCGATTCATCGGCTCAACGAGGCGGGCTTGCCTGTCATCGTCGTCACCAATCAGTCGGGCGTCGGCCGCGGTTACTTCCCGGAATCGCTCGTGCACACCGTGAACGAATTGATGACGCAACAACTTGCAGAGAATGGCGCGGCGATCGACGCGATCTATTATTGTCCGCACATCTCCGCCGAAAACTGTAGCTGCCGCAAGCCAAGAACCGGCATGCTGGACTGCGCAGCGCTGGAGCACGCGCTCGATCTGCAGCGCTCCTTCGTGGTTGGCGATCGCTATGGCGACATGGAACTCGCGCGAAACGCCGGTGCCCGAAGCGTCCTCGTGCGTACAGGCTACGGTGAAGGTGAACTCACCTGGCACGCGGCGAGGTGGCCCAAGCAGCCCGATTTCGTTGCAGAAGATCTCACGCAGGCGGCAGACTGGATCCTGAGGCAGCAAAAATGAAGCGTCCGCGCAAGCAAGAGACGGCGTCAACGTCCGTCGATCTGCTCGCTCTCCGCGAGTGCGTCGAGCAGTTCACTACGAAAACGATCGTTCTCATCGGCGACTTCGTCGCCGATGAATTCCAATATGGCGAAATCTCGCGCGTTTCGCGCGAGGCGCCGGTCTTGATCCTCAAACATCGCGAGACTCAGATTGTTCCCGGCGGCGGAGCCAACGCCGCCAACAACCTCGCCTCTCTCGGCGCCCGAGTCCTGCCCGTTACCGCGGTCGGCGATGATGCCGCGGGAGAGGCGCTGATCGCTCATTTCCGCCGCCAGCGAGTCAATGTTTCCGGCATTTTCCGCGTGAAAGGCTGGACTACTCCCACCAAGAGCCGCTTTCTCGCCGGCTGGGCGCACACCGTGGGACAACAGGTTCTGCGCGTCGACTACGAACCGAAATCGCCCCTCCCTGACGCCGTTCGAAAAAAGCTCTATCAGCGGCTTTCGGCAAATCTACGCCACGCTCACGCGCTGGCTGTTTCCGACTACGGGTTTGGCATAGCCACTCCGGAGCTTGTGCAGCAGGCGTCCGCAAAGCGCAAGAGTGCGCTGCACGTCACGCTCGACGCGCGTTACCGTCTGCGCCGTTATGCGAAGGCGGGAATTACTTCGGCCACGCCAAACGAGGCCGAGCTTGAGGCAGAGCATCACACGGCCATTGGTCAAAATACCGGTGAGCTCGCGCGGGCAGGCCGCGCCACACTCTCCGAGATGAAATTGCAATCGCTCCTGGTCACCCGTGGACGGCACGGCGCGGCTCTTTTCGAACCAGGCGATAGACTCAGGCAGATCCCCGTTCATGGCAGCGATCAGGCCGTAGACGTCACCGGCGCAGGCGACACCGTTCTAGCCGCATACACTCTGGCGCTCGCCTGCGGGGCTTCTCCTCTGGAAGCCGCGCACATCGCCAACATCGCGGGCGGCCTGGTGGTCATGAAGCGCGGTACTGCTACCATTTCGCGCGAAGAACTTCTCGAAGCCATCCGCGCAGAGGCATCTGGAGCCGTCTCCTAAGCTATGCGTGAAGCCTCTTCCAAAATCGTCGGGCGTGATGCTCTGCGAGAGAAACTCGCGGAACACAAGCGCCGCGGCCGGCGCATCGTCTTAGCCAACGGCTGTTTTGATACGCTGCACGTCGGGCATATTCGTTATCTCGAAGGTGCGCGGCGCGAGGGCGACGTTCTCGTTGTCGGCGTGAATGCCGATTCCAGCGTCCGCAATCTCAAAGGGCCCGGACGCCCCATCCTCGATGAAAACGCGCGTGCCCAGCTCGTTGCCGCGCTTCGCTCGGTGGATTACGTCGTGCTCTTCGCCGAACCTAACGTGGAAGCCCTACTGGAAGAATTGCGCCCGGATGTCCACGCCAAAGGCACTGACTACACTGCGGACACCGTGCCGGAGCATGCCGTCGCCGCTCGGCTTGACATCCGCGTGGCCATCGTGGGTGACCCCAAGGATCACTCCACGCGAGCGCTGCTCGCGTCCATTCGCAAGGCGCCGCATGTCTGACCAGTGCTTTCTGGTCGTGCGCCTCGGTTCTCTCGGAGATATTGTCCACACCTTAACCGCCGTTGCTGCCTTGCGCGAATCGTTTCCGGAAGCTGAAATTGTTTGGCTGACCCATCCTCGCTGGAAAGCGCTGGTCGAGAGCAGCGAATTGGCAACGGATATTTGGGAGACGGAAACGCGCTCGTACTACTCCTTGCGCGAAATCATCGGACGAATCCGCAAAAAACACTTCACGACCGCGATCGATTATCAAGGACTGTGGAAGTCTGCAGCGCTGCCGTTCATTGGCGGTGTTTCGCGCAGGATCGGGTTTTCCTCGCAAACCATTCGCGAGTTCGGCGTCCCGATCCTCTACACCGATCGCGTCCGTTGCACCCAGACCCACATCGCCGATCAGAATGGAGAACTGTCAGTGCGTGCAGGGGCTCGCAACGGCGTGAGGGCCGTCGCTCTTTCGGTGCCGTCGATTCAGGAAGTATTTGTGTTGCAACTCCTGCGGGGTTTGGCCATCGAACGGTATATCGTATTGAGCCCCGCTGGCGGCTGGCGCTCGAAATGCTGGCCGCCGGAACGCTACGGCGCTCTCTGCCAGAAAATCCGTTGCGAACTCGGACTGCGTTGCGTTCTGAATTATGGCCCCGGTGAAGATGACCTAATCTCTGCGGTCAAAGCAGCCAGTGGAGAAGCTGACCCCATCGCATACAATGGTTCACTCGGCCAACTCATGGCTCTCTTGCGCAACGCGGTCTGCATCGTGGGTGGTGATACGGGGCCGCTGCATCTGGCCGTCGCTCTTGGAACACCTGCCGTTGCCATATTTGGTCCGACGGACCCAGCGAGGAACGGTCCCTATCGCATGGGCGACCGCTCTACCAACGTTTCTCCCATCGACATCGTTCTTCGCAGTCCGCATGCGGTGACCACCTACAAACGAGGGGGCCAAGCTGCTCCATCCATCCTGGAAATTGACGTCGACACAGTTTTCGACGCTGTTTGCCGGCAGGTTGAGGTTCGCCAATGAGCGTGGCCGGTAATTTTTTTGTGCGCTGGCGCGTAAGGCTGGGTTATCCGCTAGGGGTAGTGGTACTCTATTTTTCCCGGCCCGCACCTCCCAGCATCTTGCTGGGCGCGCTGACGGGCATCCTTGGTCTGGGAGTACGTGCGTACGCAGCCGGCTATCTACACAAGCAGGAAGTCCTCACCATCGCGGGCCCCTACGCTTACACCAGAAATCCGCTCTATCTCGGCAGCGCCATCCTGGCTCTTGGGGCTGGAATTGCAACCCGCTCGTGGATCTCTGCCTTAATCCTTATTGTTTACTTCGCGGTTTTTTATTCCATCGTGATGCAGCGAGAAGCGAAGGAGCTCCAGCTGCGCCACGGTGCGTCTTTCGAAGATTACGCACGCGCCGTCCCGCTTTTTATTCCGCGCTTGACCGCCGCGAAATTATCGGCTGACTCGGCCGGGTCATTCTCTCTCTCCCAGTACAAGAAGAATCACGAATGGCAGGCCGCCGTCGGTTTCTTATTTCTTCTTGTGGTCTTGCTGGTGATCTGGTGCCTCCGCCTGCGCTGATGCTGCCGCGTTTGCCACACCTGGACATGCGCCGAAGCAAGTGATCGCCAGCCGCGCGCCATCTGTCAACAGAGTCTTTCCGCCAGGAGAGACGACAAGCAGCAAATCGCCCTGGCCTACATCAAGAATCGTCAATTCCAGCCCGCCGTTTGTCCACCTTTCTCCAAAGGGATAGATCGCGATCGTCAGCCCGCAGGCGATGAACACCACGCAAAATCCCCAGACCATTATTCTCCGCAGCGGATGCCTCAACCGCATCTCCGCGGCGAGCAGAATGGCAGCGGCAAAAACCAACAAAATCAACCAGAACGGTGGTCCGGGAATCCGGTAACCCCAGCGCGGAAAATGCGCGAACCACTGGACAGCGTGCAAGAGCAGCGCAGTTAGCCAGGCGAGCGGAGCCGCGAGGAGCTTGCCCACAGTGGGTAGGATCAGCCCGGTTGCCAAGGTCAGAAAACCGAAGGGGACGACGACACCCGTCAGCGGAACGACTGCCAGGTTCACAAGCGGTGCCAACAATGGTATGCGATGAAAATCGCGGGCCATCAGCGGCAGCATTCCGGTCTGCAACGCCATTGTGGGCACCAATAACTCCCACACGCGAAACGTCAGAGACAATCCGCCAGCAAGAGCGTCGCCCGTTGGCTTTCCCAACCGCTGGGGCAGCCAGGTGGAAAGCCACTGCGCCAGCGAACGCAGATCGATTCTGAATTGGATTGCGCACGACTCGTGGGTGGCGTCCCGAGTCACGTCTCGCCAACCTCGCCGCGCGCGCACATACGGCTGCACCGTCTTCTCCAGCCCCGGCAGCGCCAGACCCGCAATGCAGCCGATGGCCACGAAGGTCAATTGAAAGCTGGAATCGCGCAGTGAGAGCGGTCTCGCTGTGAGCAGAATCAGGGCTGCCACCGCCGCAGAATTTAGTAGCTCCAATCGACGAAGGAAAAATCCGCCAAGCACCACAATCGCCGCCATCATTGCAGCGCGCAACACAGGCGCGCTGCTCGACAACGGCCACGTACGCGGAGAGCATCGTCAGCGTGAACAGCATCGTCCACACTCGTGACAGCCGCAGCTTCCGTCCCCTGCAGTAGAGAGCGAACGCGAGAGCCCCTACTTGTAAACCTGCCACAACCAGCACGTGAAAGACGCCTGTCTTCTGAAAATCCGCCGCTTCGGCCTGATCCACGAAACTCCGGTCATCGAGAAGCATTGCCGCGACACGCCAGCAGCCTGCGGAGTGCTCGAAAAGAGCTCATCAATCTCTTCGCGCAATCGCCGCCGTGCTCGCGCGAGAACTGTTCCGATGGTTGGGGTTTGCGAGGCGATTTCTTACGACTAATTCCGGCACTCTCAGAACGAGAACAGCGATGGTCACGAAGGAGGACGAGAGGAGAAGAAGAGACGCCGCATTCCGTGCAACGGTGGGATGGAGTCCCAGCACGATGCCGCAGGCAAATGCCGCGGCGATCGCTACGGCCAGCAGCCTCATGGCATTCTTTGCAACCTCACCAGGGTTTCGATGTGAAATGTCTGCGGGAAAAGATCGAACAGATGCATTTCGGTAATTTCATAGCGGATGCTTGGCCCAGTGATTTCTTTCGGTTTCCGGGGCGAGCCCGTCAGCACCGCCAAATCGCGCGCAAGCGTGGAGGGATCGCAGGAGAGGTATACAATTTCTTTGGCGCCGAGCTCCGCGAGCTTCTCAGCAGCTTCCGCGCCCAATCCGGCTCTCGGCGGATCAAGGAGTACGAAGTCTGGTTTTTCTTCGGTTTTCTTCAGAAACTCTTCCGCATGTTCGTTGTGCGATAGGATGGTTACGCCTGCAATCTCCGCATTGGCGTAGAGGTCCCGCGTCGCGGCAAGATTGGCATCCACGCTCACAACTTTCTGAAATGTCTTCGCCAGCGGCAATGTGAAGAACCCAACTCCCGAATACAGATCCAGCGCCAGCGCGCCATGCGCATTCGCCGTCACGGTCTTTAGCAAATCCTCGATCAAGAAGCGGTTCACTTGAAAGAACGAAAGATGGCTGACCCGGTATTTGTATCCGCCGGCCTCGTGAGTCAAATAACCCGGTCCCGTCAATTCAAACCGGCTCTTCTTTTGGTCCAGAAGCAGCAAACTTTCGATCTGCGGCAAGACGTCCCGAAAAGCAGATGCCAGTTCCGCCGCAGGTTTGGGGAATTTCTCAAACGCCACATTCAGCGCAATCTTTTCGTCCGACGAAGCCGCAAAGGCTTCGATCTCCTGGATACCCTCCGGCAACTTCGCTGAGCGTGCCATTTCCTGAAGCTGCGCGAAGGTGTGGGCAAGTCGCGGCGAGAGCACGGGACACTCATCGATCGGCACAATAACCGAACTCTCCGGCAGAAAGTATCCCAGGGCCCGAGGCATCCCGCTTCGCACCGCCCATTGCGCGCGGTTTCGATAGCCATACGGTTCCGCTGAATGTTCCACAATCGCACCATCCCACGTGATGCCGCCGAGCCGCGAAAGCGTTTCGCGCAAAATGTCTCTCTTGAGCCTCAACTGCTCCGTTGCCGGAATGTGCTGATAGTGGCAGCCGCCGCATTTCTGAAAATGAGCGCACTTTGCTTTTTCGCGCTCTTTCGCGGGCGAGGTGACCTCCAGCAGTTCGGCCCAGATCAATTTCTTCTTTTTCGATTTCGCGTTCGCCCGCACTTCTTCTCCGGGCAGAACATAAGGCACGAAAACGGTATTACCATCGGCGTGCGCCAAACCGTCACCGCCGTAAATGAGTTTCTCAATCGCTAATCTTAACTCATCAGCCATATATTTGTCCTGGTTTAAGAAAAATCGCTCTTGTAGATCGGAACTCGAACCGCTCTGTCTTGTTTCCGGATGGCGAGCCAGTCTGCTGGCTCACGTTAAGACAAATAGAAAAGACTCAGGCGCGGGATTCCAAACTCTTCCAACAGCCGTTTCTGCATAAATTGCTTCTCGACCATGGCCAGTTGCTCCGCTTTCATCTTCCGCCTGTACATCGTCAGTTGCCCATCCACTTCGCGCCGCATCTTGAGCATGAGGTCTTCCGGCGCATGACTCGTCAGCAACGCATGTATCTTCTCATCCAGAATCGTCAGCCGGCGCTCCAAATCTTCCAGATCCATCGCCCCCGGCGCATCGAGGAGCTGGCTGCTGGACTCCAGCGATTCCGCAATGTCCGTTAACCGGCCGGCGACCTCCGGCTGTTGCTCCAAACTCTTTTCTGCCGCACGTTTCAAATGCGCCACATTCTTCGCAAAATACGTTTTCAATTCATCTCGCGAAAAAGCTTCGCTAGCCTTTGCTCGCGCGACTCTCGGCGCACTCCCGGCAGCCGCCTCCTGTTGTTCTTCTGCTGCCTCCAGCACCGCGTCCGTGCAATACGCCAGATTTTTCAACGGCTTGCCCGCTCCCCGGCGCGACCTCTGATAACTCTCAAACGCTTTGTCGATCCCCTTTAGAGCGGCTTCCAGCGGCACTCCGGCTTTCCGCCACGCCTCCATGATCGCCCAGTCCAGCGGCGACACCAGCAGATGCGCCCCGCGTTTCTTCCAGAAGTATTCTTCGATTTCCGTAAAGTAATTGAAGTAGTTCCAGCCGTCCATTTCGTTAGTTGGGGCGCCCCCGGATATCCGGTCTCTGGGCAAGATTCCGTCTGCGTCTCCGCTGCCGGAGGCTTAGCTCTGCGCCTTCTTTGCCGGAGCCGCTGCTGCGCTCTTGCCGTGCTCCGCCGGTTGATTTTTCTCCCAGATCAATCGCAAGCCCGTCAGTGTAAGGAATTCATCGGTATGCTGGATATGTTTCGAGCCTTTCGAGACGAGCTTCGCCTGGCCACCGGTCGCGACAACCTTCGCATCTTCTCCAAGTTCTTTCTTCATGCGCGCGATCATCCCGTCCACCATGTCCACGGCCCCGTAATACAAACCTGCTTGCATGTGCGTGACGGTGTTCGTCCCGATTACTTTTCCTGGGTCCTTGATTTCCACGCGCGGCAGCCGCGCGGCGCGCGCAAACAACGCCTCCGACGAAATTCCCAGTCCCGGCGCGATTACCCCGCCGAGATATTCGCCCTTCGCGGAAATCGCGTCGAACGTGATCGCAGTCCCAAAATCCACCACGATACACGGCCCGCCGTACTGATGAAACGCAGCTACGCCATTCACGATGCGGTCCGCTCCTACCTCTGACGGGGTGTCCACCAGCACGGCCATCCCGGTTTTCACGCCCAGTTCCACGAACAGCGCCTTCTTCCCAAAATAGACGCGAGACATTTCAGCTAGTGTCCGGTTCACCGGCGGCACCACCGAGCTGATGATCACGCCTGTGATCGCGTCCCGATCTAATCCCGCCAGAGTGAACAAATTCCTCGTCAGCACGCCATATTCGTCGATCGTCTGCTCGCGGGCCGTTGTCAAACGCCAATTCGCGATCAGCTCTTCGCCGCGAAAAACGCCCAGCACCGAGTTGGTGTTCCCCACGTCAATGGTCAGCAGCATCTAGCGTGCCTCCGCGACGTCACCAGAAATCACCGCCGTGACTCGTCCGTCTTCTCGCTCCACTTGCAGCAATCCCTCCGGCCCGAGTCCCGCAGTTGTACCGACATAGCTTTCCGTTCCGTTTGTTACCCGCACGCGCTTGCCTTTTGCATAACTCGATACCGATTCGAAGCGGGCCACAACGCTGGCCACGCCTTCCCGCAGGAAACGATTGTAATCGCTCTCGAATTCGCGCAGCAACCGGACCAGTACCTCCATGCGCGATTGCGGTTTGCCCGTTTCCGTGCGCAGGGAAGTTGCTATGTTGGCAAGCTCACCGGGAAACTTCTCTTGATTCACGTTCAGCCCGATCCCCACAATCACGAATCGCACTTGATTGGGCTCAGCGTGCATCTCCGTCAGGATGCCGCCCGCCTTTTTCCCCTGAATGAGCAAGTCGTTCGGCCACTTCAGGTCCACATCCAGCCCTGTCAGCGCCTGCACCGCGGAGTGCGCGGACAGCCCCGCCATCATGGTCAGCAGCGGAGCCTGTACTGGCGCCAGTTTTGGCCGAAGAAGCAAAGTCACGTAAATGCCCGCCGCGCGTTGGGAATGCCACGCGCGTCCCGCCCGGCCGCGTCCCGCGGTTTGCTCTTCCGCCAGGACGACCGCGCCTTCCGGCTCGCCGGCATGTCCCAATTCCAGCGCTACTCGATTCGTTGAATCCGTCTTGAAAAAATGAAAAATGCGTTTTCCAAAAAGACTGCCCTTCAGGCATTGCTTCAGCATATCCGGAGTAAGGATATCGGGGATTTGCTCCAGGAAGTATCCGGCGCCTTGTTGGCTCTTTACTTTCACACCCAATTCGCGCAGCCGTTCCACCCACTGCCACACCATGGACCGCGAGACGCCAACCTCTTTAGCGATCCGCGCGCCGCTGATCACGATGGTGGCATTTTCCGCCAGCAATGTGAGCAACCGTGCCAGCCGCCGGTCGGTTGTGCCCGGTAAGGATTCCTGAGACATCGGGATCTCGTCGTGCCTCTTCGCGCCGCCTAAGCTTACGTTCCCTCGATGCTGTCCACAAGCAGACTGAGGTTCGCGCGAGGCGCCGAATGTGTGAGCATCCCGGAAGAGAGAAAATCCGCGCCGGTCTCCGCGTAAGCGCGCGCATTGCCAAGCGTGATTCCTCCGGAGATTTCGATCACGCAGTCGGCGCGAATCCCGCGCGCGATCTTCACGCAATCCGCCGCGCGTTCCGGTGTCATGTTGTCGAGCAGCACGGCCTCCGCTCCGGCCCCGAGTGCCTCAACCAATTCATTCTGATCGCGAACCTCGATCTGCACCGGCAACGGTCCCGGGCCCACGACCTCCGGGTCCAGGCCGGCCGCATCGTAGGCGCTCGCCGCACGCGGTGGTGGCGCCTTTGGTGAAACATAGGTATGCGCCTTGTCCATCGCTTCCTTGATTCCGCCGGCCAGCGCGATATGATTCTCTTTCAAAAGTATCGCGTCATACAGTCCGAAGCGGTGGTTGGAGCCGCCGCCCGTCTTCACCGCGTATTTTTCGAGTGCCCGCAAACCAGGTGTCGTTTTCCTGGTATCCCGAATCCGCGTTCTCGTCCCTGCCAGTTGTTCCACGAAACGCCGCGTCAGCGTCGCGATTCCGCAAAGATGCGCCAGAAAATTCAGCGTGGTTCGCTCGCCGGCGAGGATTGCACGGGCATTTCCGTTGATCTGCACGATTTCCGCGCCCGGTTCGACAAACGACCCATCGTTGTGCGGGCAGGTAACTTGGATCTCCGGATCCAGCGAGCGGAAGACCTTTTCGGCTATCGGCAATCCCGCGCAAACAAGTGTCTGCCTGGCGAGGATGCGAGCACGCGCCGCCGCGCGCGGTGGTACCACCGCCGCTGTCGTAGCGTCTCCCGTACCGATATCCTCTTCCAGCGCGCGCCGTAAAAGGTCAGCAATGTAGTGAGAATTCCAATCCATAAGACTCCGAAGAACTATGAATCTTTTTCGATCTGCGACAGACGATCTTGCAACTTGCGAAGTTCGATGCGCTGCTCGGCGAGTGTAGCTTCTAACCCCTTAATGATTTTTTCCGGCGCGCGGCTCCGGAACGTCTCATCCCCGAGCTGTCGTTCCTTCGACGCTATGGCTCTCTGCAAACCCTCGATCTCTTTCTTCAACCGCGTCTTCTCCGCCGCCACATCCACAGTGTCGGAATATGCGATGCGTACATCGAATCGCGCCGTCGAGCGCACCGCGCCGCTTTTCACCTCGAACTGCTGGCGCGGAACGATGCGAAGTTCCGACAAAACTGCGAACCGCTCAATCGCCCCACGGTTCGTCCGGATCGTTTCGCCCGCGCGGGGGTCACTCGTGGAGAAGTCCGCCGCTACCCTCTTCTTCGGATCGAGTTTTAACTCCGCGCGAATGTTGCGAAGAGCCGCGACCACTTCCTGGATCCCATCGACTTCCTCCAGGGCTCTTGCGTTTTTCCAATGGTCATGCGCTTCTGGAAATTGGTCCAGCGCGATCGATTTCGCCCCTCCCTTTTGCGGCAACTTATGCCAGAGTTCTTCCGTCAAAAACGGCATAAAAGGGTGCAGCAGCCGCAACGCCGCATCGAACGCCGCAAACAGATTCTTCCACGCCACGGTCGCCCACTCGCGGTCTGCGTTCTGCAGTTCCGGTTTCACCCATTCGATGTACCAGTCGCAGAAGTCGCCCCAAAAAAACTGGTACAGGCCTTGAGCAGCCTCGTGGAACCGGTAATTCGCCAGCGCCTCATTCACCAATTCGACGGTTGCCGTGAGGCGGGCGAACATCCACGCATCAACCAGCGGGATGCTGCCACGATAAGCATGCGGCGCCTTTGCACGCACCTCCGGCGCCGCCATCTGTTCCAATTTCGTCCCACTCTCTTCAAACTTGTCCAGATTCACGAACAAGAACCGCGCCGCGTTCCATATCTTGTTCGCAAAATTCCGCGCGCTTGCCAGCTTGTCCTCTGACAGGACGATATCCGTCCCCGGCGCAGCCATCGACGCCAGGCAGAAACGCATCGCATCTGTTCCGTACTGCTGATTCAGTGCCACCGGATCGAGTCCCGTCCCTTTCGACTTGGACATTTTCTCCCCGCTCCCCGTACGTACCAGCGAGTGCAGATAAACGGCGTGGAAGGGCACTTTTCCCGTAAAGTGAATTCCCATCATGATCATCCGCGCCACCCAGAAAAAAAGGATGTCGTATCCGGTGATCAGCAAGCTCGTCGGATAGTAGGTCTTGAAATCCGCGGTGTTCTCCGGCCACCCCAGGGTCGAGAAGGGCCAAAGCCCCGAACTGAACCACGTGTCCAAAACGTCGGAATCCTGCTCAAGATTCGTCGACCCGCACGTCGCGCACTTCGCCGGCGCCTCTCGCGCCACCGTGACGTGCCTGTTCTCTTTGCAATACCACGCCGGAATCCGGTGTCCCCACCAGAGTTGCCGCGATAGTGTCCAGTCGCGGATGTTCCTCAGCCAGTTCAAGTATTCTTCCCGCCGGTTGTCGGGCACCATCCGGATCGTGCCGTCTTTTCCCGGCTGATACTCTTCTACCGCCCGTATCGCCGGCTCCGCCAACGGCTTCATCCTGCAGAACCATTGCGTCGATGCTCGCGGCTCGACAATCGTCTTGCTCCGTTCGCACAATCCGATCGCGTTCGTGTGCTCGGTAATCTTTTCGAGCAGACCCCGCACCTTCAAATCCTCAACAATCTTTTTCCGGGCCTCGAAGCGGTCCATCTCCGCGTAGGCCCCCGCCGCCGCGTTCATTTTGCCGTCGTCGGTCATCACGTCGATTTCCGCCAATTTGTGACGCCGCCCCACTTCGAAGTCGTTGGGATCGTGCGCGGGTGTGATTTTCACCGCGCCGGTCCCAAACTCGCGGTCCACCAATGCGTCCGCGATAATCGGAATCTCCCGGTTCATCAGCGGCAGCAGCGCTTTTTTGCCAACCAGGTGCTCGTATCGTTCGTCTTCCGGATTTACCGCCACGGCCGTGTCGCCGAGCATTGTTTCAGGCCGCGTGGTGGCCACAACGAGAAACTCGTTCGTTCCTGCCACTGGATACTTGATGTGCCACAGGTGCCCCTGCCGCTCCTCGTGCACCACTTCCAAATCGCTCAGCACCGTCAGGCACACCGGACACCAGTTCAACAATCGGTTCTCCCGGTAAATCAGCCCTTCTTCGTAAAGCCGCACAAAGGTTTCCCGCACCACGGGCGACAGTTCCGGCGACAACGTGAATTTTTCGCGCGACCAGTCGCAGCTATCCCCAATCTGCTGCATCTGCCGTTGAATCGTTCCGCCGCTCTCTTCTTTCCATTTCCAGACGCGCTTTTCAAATTCTTCGCGCCCCAGCTCCCGGTAATTGATGCCTTGCTCCGCGAGTTGCCTCACCACCACCCGCTGCGTCGAAATTCCCGCATGGTCCGTTCCCGGCAAATAGAGCGTGTTGTATCCCCGCATCCGGTGCCAGCGCGTGAGGATGTCAATCTCCGTGTGGTCCAGCATGTGACCGATGTGCAGCGACCCCGTCACGTTCGGAGGCGGAATGACGATCGAAAACACCGGCCCGGGCGCATTCGCATCCGCTTTGAACAGCCCTTCCTTTACCCAGAAGTCTGCCCAGCGCGGTTCGATCTGCTGCGGTTCGTACGCCTTTGCTATCTCACGAGCCATCTCGTGGGTATCTCCTTGAAGGAGTTCCGGCGCGACTGCACCACATGCGCCTTTTCTTGTCTAAAGTAATCTTTGACTATACGAGGGGAAAAGTGGCTGCGTCAATTCCGCCGAGCCCGGCCCTGCGAAGCAACATTCAATTTTAATGAGTACAGAGCGTGGATGGATTTCCGAATCTACGAGGCAGGGAATTAGGACTTCTTCGATTTCATCTCCTCCTTGACCATCGCTTCCACGACGGGTTTCAGGATCTCTCGCGTAACCGCCTGCAGCAGCTCCGGACTCATCCTCGCGAGCACTTTGGCCACCAGGTCGTCCATGCTGCTTTTGGACGCGGCCGCCTCCGCCTCTGCGGCTTCGTGTCGTGCGTAGAAGCTTTCACTAGAGGCTCGTTCCTCCGCCGTAAGCGTCGCGCCTTCGGTAACTTGCACGGCCTCCTCGCGGATGGCCTCAACGGCGGCCGCTGGCAAGTCAGCTTCCTCGATCACTTTCTGAGTCGTCTCGCTGACGGCCTCAGTGGCTTTTTCCGTTCCGTTGCCCGACGCCGGAAGAGCGGCCACCGGCACCGCAGCATCCCACGCCGAAGCAAGCCGGTTCGCCTTCTCCATCTCAGTATTCCACGGGTTTGATGGAACAGAGAACCATGACTCCTTGGGAGCTTTCTTTTCCGGCTCGACTGGCCTCGCTTCAGGTGCGCTGGCAACTACCGCTTCGGTGGAGGATTGTTCGTGGTTATTCACGCGCGCTACTTCTTCCACTGTCGAGGCAGTCTCCGTCGAACTCTTCTCCGGCGAGGAAGGCGAACTCACCGCCGCCCAAGCATCGGCCGCAAGTGGCGTAGTCGAAATCGGCCCCATGAGCGCTGTTGCTTCCGGGACGCTGGCTGGGACGGGGGGCGCTTCCGTTACGAGGCTGCTTGCTGCAGGGGCCGTCTCAACGAGTTCCGGTTTTTCGTCTGCCGGTTCCCACGACACTCCCTGAGCCTTCCTTGCTAGAATCTGCTCGAAACTACCGGAACGCCAATCCTTTGCTCCGCTGGTGGATCCGGCATCGGCATAACTCCCAGACGCCTCGGGCCGCCATGGCGCAGCCGGTTTTTCTTCTTCCGTTTCTTCGTCCGTCTCCTCAAGATCCGGATCGCGCCAATCGCGCTCTGTCGCCAATTCTGGAAGCGCCGGCGGCAGAAAATCGACATCTTCTTCCTTCTCATCCGCGGGTGTTTCCAGGAGGCTTCCGAAGGCTACCGTTTGCGAACCGCTATCTATCCGTACAGGCTCCGGACGCCCCGGCGCTTCATCCACAAAACTTTCCTGTTCGAATTCTGCCATGGCCGGTTCGGGGGGGCCCGTCGGCACAGGGATGCCTGCCAGCGTCGGCACTGCCAAGCCACTTGGCCGGAGGAGGTCCGAGGCCTTTAAAGCCTCCGGCTCCGGAGTTTTCGCGGCGCTGGCGTTCCCGTGAGCCGTTCCCGCGCGCAGCAAAGCGGACTTGACCATTGAAATCAAGGGATCCGGGGGAACAAACGGCTTCTTCAACACCCCATCTGCTCCGACTCGCTGCGCCTCTTGTTCATCCAGTGGATCGAACGCGCCCACCAGCAGGATCACCGGGATATGCGCTAGCGAGGGATCTGACTTTACGTACTGGCAAACTTCATACCCGTTCCGGACCGGCATGAATACGTCGGCGAGCACTAGGTCAGGGCGAATATCTGAGATCTTCCGCACCGCCGCTTCGCCGTTGCCAACGGCAACGACGTCGATGCCATGATCTTTCAGGGCGAGCCCTACCATCTTCTGGATGTTGCTGTTGTCGTCCGCAACCAGAATCTTGACCACCGAAAGTCCTCCGACCATACTTTACCCGCGTGTGCCACACTCAGCGCGCGGCCCTGCCGAATGACCTACATCAATTGTATTGGAGCACCCACTAGATTGCGCGTCAATCTCAACAGGGCAGGTGTGTGTCGGAAATGAATACTATGGTTTTGGCCCCTGCCAACCGCCCAAGAGAGCTAAAAAGCACACGGGGTGCGGCCCCATTCGGCCACACCCCGTCATGTTTCTCCTGATCTTCGCCCTGCTGAAAAATTTCACCAGGGGAGGACTTTTCTCAGGCCCTTTTTCTTCTTGCTTGTCGATTCTTTCTTGCTGTTCCCATTGACTCCATTTTGCGTTCCGTCTTGCGTCGTCGAGCCGTCCGCCTTGGGTGCATCGGTAGCCTGACCCGCGGCGGTTGGCGCTGCATCGGTCTTCGGCGCCGTATCGGCGGCTCCCGCTGCCGTCGTCGTACCACCCGCGGGACTCGCCGCCGCTGGCGCGTTTGAATTCGGTTGCGCCGGAGGATTTGCTTCGCTCTTCCCTGTGGTTGGAGCCACATTCTCCGCGCCGTCAGTTGTTGCACCGCTGCTTCCTACGCTTACGGTCGCGACAATTCCCGTGCCCGCGCCACCGCCGATTTGCGGTTTCCCTCCCCCCGTCAAAACATCAATTCCTGCTTCGCTCTCCGACTCCGGAGTCATCGTCGGCTTTCCGATTGTGGCTGCCGTCCGCAACTCCTGCCCCGGGCCGGTGCGGATCAGAGCCAGCGGTTTCTTGATGAGCATTTCACGTGGCCGCGGCGCATTCTGTTCCGCCGTCATCCACGCCACGGCCTGGGGATCGGGTTGCGGCACCGGCGCTCCAAGTGTCTTCAGCCTGCTCTTCGCATTGGGAACCAAAGGCGACAGCGGATAATTGCGAACGATCCGCGCGTAATACGGAGCCGCAAGCTCCTTTTTCTCGGTGGCTTGCCATATGTTCCCGAGCATCCAAAGAGCTTGGTCGGACTTGCTGTATAGAGGGTACCGGTTTACGATCGCTCTAAGCCTGGATTCCGCGGCCTTCTTGTCTTCCTTCACGTAGTAGTAGTAACCGATGCGGAAGTCGCCTTCCGCCAGCAGTTCCTGCACTTCGCGCAAATGCTGTTCCGCCTTTGGAGCCAGCGGATCGTTCGGATATTTTGACAGGAACGTTTGCAACTCGTCCTCAGCCGCGCGTGCGTGCGTGCGGTCGCGATCCGGTTTCTCCATCTGTTTGTAGTGCGTCATCGCCACCTGTAACTGCGCGTATGCCGCTTCCGGCAACATGGGGAAAAAGATGTCGAAATCCTTGTACGCCTGGACTGCCTGTGTCAGATTCGCCGTTCCGCCTTCTTTGTAAAACGAATCGGCGATTGTCAGCTTGGCCTTGGCAAGATACTCGCTGTCCGGATAGGTGTTGATAAGCGTCTGCAGGTTCAGCCGGCCGACTTCATGCCGCCCGTGCTTGACGTCATCCATCGCCTTGTCATACAGAATCTTGTCGGGCTCCGCAGTGTTCTCCGCGCTGGTTGACTTATTGACCTTCTTCTTCCTATGAAAGACTTGAGCATCGCAGCGGGTGGCGCTCAGCAGAAACAGTCCGGTCATCACAGTTAGAGCCGACCGCTTGGCGGTCGCCAGGAAGGAAGTACGGTGCAAACTTCACCTCTCTCTCGAGTCTCGGGTTCCGCGCCACCGTCCATAAGAGCCCGGGGGATCATCCGAACTCCCAGTAGCTTTGGAACATTTAAGTATAACCTGAACGAAAGGCCAGGCCGAACAACTACTTTGCCCCTCGGCCATCTCCCGCCCAAACTACCCCCTCTCTGTGATGCCAGCTCGCTGGACGAAGGGTTGCCTTGTATCTCTCACAACCTCTGAAGTTTTTCAAATCACCGTAACAATCGCTTGCCGTTCTTTCAATTACAATGCCATCATCCGCAAGCTAGCGGTCAGGACCCGCACCCTTTCAAAATGGACATCAGTCTGCCTTCTTCTCTTTATCGTCGCCCCGCGCTTCCACGTAGACCAACTGGAAAATGGTTCCCTGCCCATTGGGTTGGATTCCTACGATGTGCTGTTTTTCCTTCGTCCCCGCTTTGAACAAGAGTCCGCCTTTTTCCGGCTTATCGTCTCCGCACTCAAGCCGCTTCGAGGATCCGGTCTGGTCCTTGGCATTTGTCTTCTGCGATGGATCCGAGCAATTCAAAACGGTCCCATATTTCGCCAGCGCTTTTTTGTAGAACTCCGCAATCTTCTCCGGCGCGTCATTCGACTCCATCTTTACCACCGCCAGCTTGAAGCCAAACGAGCTGCCCCAGATTCCCATTTGAACGGCCCCGGAGTCGTCCTTCTCGTCTTTGTGTGGTTTGGCCCCGAGATAAACTGGCAGCCCCACTTCCTTGGCGGTCGCCTGCTTGCTCACCATGACTCCCGCTCCGCTTTGATCCTGTTGCACTTTCACGCTACCCGCTCTTGCCGAAGCCGCTGGCGCCAGGGCCGTCACGCCAATCACGCTGCAAAACACTCCAAGAAGTGCAAGCTCCCTGAAGGCGCTGGCTCCGCGGCAAGATTTAATCACGTCCCGATTCCTTACGCTTTGTTTGCTCACAAGACCTCCCTCGACTTTAGAGATACGCGGTTTAGCCCGCCTAAGTTCCTCCGATTCCCATCCCGCAAAGATTAAGGAATATTCCCAGCATTCCAGTGGTATTAATCGTGGGGGGGCTGTAAGCTCCTGCAGTCACTTGCATCCCAGCTTGAATGGGAGATTCTCCATGAAACACACGCTCACTCTGGGGCTCCTGGTTGCGGTCGCCTTCGCGGCAGCTCCCGTTGCGCCACAAGCCGAGAAGTCACAAGTCGCTAAGATGACCCTCAAGGTCGGCGACACGGCCCCTGACTTCACCCTTCTCAGCGACCAGTGGAAAACCGTAAAGCTCAGCGACTATCGCGGCAAGAAAAATGTCTTTCTAGCCGTCTACGTCCTGGCCTTCACCGGCGGTTGAACGAAGCAACTTCAGGCGGTCCAGGCTGGAATCGCCTCCGGTAAGATAGATACCTCGGATACGGAAGTTTTCGGAGTTAGTTTGGATAGTCCCGCCGCCAACGCCGCGTTCGCCAAGCAGATTGGCCTTACCTTCCCGCTCCTCAGCGACATGAACCGCAAGATGCTCAAGACCTACGGCATCCTGAAAGGTTACAACGTTCAGGACGAGACCTATGAGTGGGCTCTACGCGCCAACATCATTATCGACAAGCAGGGCATCATCCAATTTGTCGAAGAGGGCGACAGCGCCGTCGATCCCAACACGGCGCTGACGATGTGCACCACCCTGCACAAAAAGGAATCCGCCAAGTAATTCGCAAGGTGGTCGCGCTGCCGCTTGCGGGCCGGGCGACCCGATCAAATGAATGGGCGGGGAACCACGATCATCGCTGGCGGCCGGTTCGACGCGGATTCTTCAGTTTGCGATGGTAAGCTCGATCGTCGAGGACGCCGCAATTCGCGTGCCGCTCATCGGCGACTGGTCGATCACCGCGCCGCGCGGCCATTGCGGCGCTGTCACATAATTGACCTTGCGGCGCATCTGCGCGACGTCCAGCCGGTGCTGCGCGTCCGTCTCGTTCAGCCCGGTCAGGTGCGGCATCACGTAGGCCGTGTCATGCGGACCTTGCGAAACCAGCACGTCCACTCGCGGCGTCGCGGATCCCGCGCCAGGTTTGGGATTCTGAATGACCACGGCATCTAGCGGCTGGTCAGGCATCGTAATGGCAGAAACTTCGCCCACTTGCAATCCCGCGCGTAGCAGTTCGATTCGCGAAGCGCGCAGCGAATTGCCTTCCAGCAGCGGAATCTGCAATTGCCGCTGCCCCAGGCTCAGCACCACGTGCGCCTGCTGCGACACTTTCATCAGCAGCCCAGACGTCGGTGTCTGGCGCACCACCACGTTAATGGGCTGGTCGCTGTAGATCCGGTCCGCCACGCGCAGTACCAGCCCGCGCGATTGCAGCATCTGGCTCGCCTCGGAAACATTTTTGCCCACCAGGTTCGGCATCGTCACTTCGCGCCCGTGAATTGCAATGCGCATCGCCGTGATCGCGCTCAAAAACGCCGCCGACGCCAGAATAAACACCAGCAACGTCATCCGTCCCAGCCATTCCAATCTCTCTCTAAGAGTCATACGCTAAAGTCTCGATTCTCTCCGTCAATTCGTCAACCGTTTCTTGCGCCGGAATCACCACCGTGTTGCCCGCCTCTGCACGCTCGAAACCAACGCCAATAGCGGGGTCGGAAGTACGATCGACGCCCCATACGGACTACCTCTCCGCCTGCGATCTCAGCACCGCCCTGGCACGCCTCATCCCTACCGTTGTCCTCGGCGATGTAAAACCCAAAACCGCCCACACCGTCGCCTCCTGGCCCAAACTGTCGTGCAGGCCATCCTTCAGCGAAAGTCGCGCCTCCGCAACCCGCCGAAATACCCGCAAGGTGTCATTCCGAGCGCAGCGAGGAGCCTGCTTTTTCCTCCTCCCGCCCCATCTCCAACTTCAGCGCACGCCCCAGAATCACGCGCTGCCCACATCGCACCCTCTCACCCCGCCTGTCATCCTGAGCGCAGCGAAGGATCTCATCCCATCCCCACAACCCCATTCACTCGGCCGGCAGCGCCAGCCCCTCAGCCCGACAACCCACTGCAGACCGCCCCACAGCACTCCGCGACCTGCCCCAAATAGGGATCCCCGCGCTCTCCACTTCTACCACGGCTGGCGCCTCCTCGTAGACGGCAAACCCTTTTAGAATCAACACCTACACAGCCGCCCACAACTGTTGACTCTAAACCGCTTACAGCCACACTAAGTCTTTTATTAGCGACACTTACAAGAAACTAGCGGGCTATTGGACTGGGGTGGGTACAGACCGAGCACATGCCAGACAGAGTAGACCGGGGGCATTCCTGACGCTGTTCTTCAGGTGGCCAGCGCGTGTAAATACAGCGCACGCCATGGAAAGCGAGCAGTATGTTTGAAGCCAACTCTTCTGCGAGATGGCTTACTTCGAAGTGCCGCCTGTTGCCGCGGGCTGGCCGGCCACATTTCTTATGTCGTTCACAAGGGCCGCCATTGCCTGATCAAAGTTCTTATCGCGGTTCCCCTTCAACAGTGCATTCTGCACGTGCTCGATAAAGGTCCGCAACAACACTTGCGTCTTTAGGTCCCGGATGTCAGGGCTACACACGCGATCCTATGTCTCATGGTTTTTCGCACGGTCCCTCCAATCTCTATTATTGGGACGTGCCAGCGGAATGTGAAGGTACAAGAGAAGAAAGCAGCTTGTGACTTGAGAGCCAGTCTCTCATGGCACTCTCAAGGGCGGCGTCCGCCCCGAGTACAGGCTCAGGGTTACGAGCTACGCCTCACTTCTTCAACGGAGGCGCCGGATAATCCGGCAACTTATCCTTACTTGTGTCCGCCCGCTTTACTTCCAGCTCACCGAACAGCAACGACGGGCTGATAATCGTCGTTGGCGCAGCGCCAGCCCGATTGCTCACCAGCGGATCGTCGCCCACGGCGATCAAATCATTGCGGATCGCGCGAATGTCCAGTTCGTTGAACACCGCGCCTCGCACCAACTCTTCATGCCCATCCTTCGCGTAAACGCGATAGAGCAACCGCGGCGCATTGCCAGGCCCGAGCGTCTCCACTCGATAGCCGTATTCCTTGCCCTGCTCCTTCACCATCTGTATGACTTTTTTCTTCAACTCATCAGGCGCTTGCGCGTCGGAGCTTTTCACCAACAGCACGCCGAGGCTAGGCCCGGGAAAAGATCCCGGCGCGGCGCGCCCGTGGCCATTGGAGGCGGGAAAGTCGCGAATAGGCTGTCGGCCCACCAGATAATTCGCCAGCATCCCGTTCTCGATCGTATTGACAGCCTGAGCCTTCACGCCTTCGCTGTCCACCGCGTAACTTCCCACCAGGCTCTTTCCTTGAAAATCCTTCATTGTCGGATCGTCCACCACCGAAAGAAAGTTCGGCAGCACGCGCGTCTTGTAGCTCGTCGCGAATGCTCCCGTCGTCCGGTTTGGTTTCCCAAGCTGCGGCTTTTGCCCCAGCAAGTTCTGCCCGATCAACGAAGACACGATGTCGTCCGCCGCATCCGCCGCGAACAACACCGGCCCGCGGTATTCCTCCTCGACGATCGGCGCTTGCCGCAACGCCACCACCGTTTCCAGCATCTTCTTTGCTTCGCCCATCAGCGCGTCGCGCGTCGGCAATTCTTTCGGCCGCGCTACCATAAACGCCGGGCTCCGGCTCAGCCGCATCCCGTCGGCCGCCTGTGCCGAGCCGTTCAATTGCACGCTGTACGTGGTCTTTCCGCACCGCGTGACCGTGCCTTCGGAATTCACCAGGTACTCGTTGATCGCCGAAAACCTCGCCGACGCCGTCAGCGATTGCACGTCCGGATACTGCTTGTACAAACTCGTCACATCTTCAAGCGTTTTCTTCCATGCCGCTTCGTCGATTTTCAGCGACGCTGTCGGCTCGACGGCAATCATTTTCGGCGACTTGGCAAAATCATCCACGGGATTCGGGTCTGCGCTGAACTGCTTCATCGCTGCCTGTTTCTCGGCCAGTGCCTGCCCCGCGGCCTTATAGGCGTCGTCGGTTGCCAGCCAGATCTGGTGGCGCAGCGCAATCGGATCGTTGTCCAGCGGCAAAATGCTGGATTCGCCCTGGCCCCTGCCGAAATAGCTGTCTTGCAGGTAATCGCCGATTCGTACCACCACTCGCAGGACGCGAACGTGAATGTGCTGGTTTTCGCGCAATGCCCCGTAAGCGGCCTCAGCACTGATGTCCTCGACTTCGTTCACGCGGTACTCGATGTAATACGGCGCCTGCACCTGATCCATTTTGAGCTGCGCCTTGGACCGGTCCAATTCCGTCAACAGCGCCTCGAGCAACCCGTCGCCCTTTGCCGCCGCGTGTGCTGCGACCATGGCGGCGTCTGGCGCGGGTTTTGATCCCTCGGTTGCTGCCCTGCTTGACGTGGCGTTCAGCCCCAGCAAAGCCGCTATCACCATTCCCACCAATTGTGTGTGCGAAAGCAAAGGGCTCGACCGCTGTAAAATTTTCATGGCTTCACCTCCGCTTTCGCTTGCGCCTCTTTGGCAGCGCCAGCATCTTCAAATCCCGGTGGCGGCAGCAGTGGCGGACGTTCGTGCTCGTGCGCGCGCTTCTGCACCTCCATTTCGGAAAAGAGCATCGACGGAGCCACGGCGGCCACGGGTACCTGCCCGCTCTCCGCCCCGCACACCCCGTTGAATACGCGCGGCTGATCTCCGGTTGTTAGAATCCGCGTCAACGCTGCGAGTGGCGTACCCACGATGTCCACCCCGCGGACCAATTCGTCGGGACGCCCGTCGGCGTATACTTTGTACACAAGCACCGGGAGCACCTGGAACGCCTGCGGCAACGCCCGCGTCGTCAGCGTAAACCCTCCCTGAATGTCGTCGAAGTACAAGCCGTAGGGCTTACCCTGCTTCTTCACTTCGTCAATCAGCTTCTGCCGCATTTCCGCTTCCGGCACCGTTTGTGTCGACGTGACGATCAAGTTTCCTTGGCGCCCCGTGGGCATCCGCCCGGGTTGGTTTCGCCCATGTCCATTCGATTGGCCAAAATCCTTGATGGGCATTCGCGACATCAGAAAATTTTTCAGCACTCCGTCTTTGATCACTTCCACCCGTTGCGACGGTTCGCCCTCATTGTCAAATTCATACGTGCCGGCCAGCTTCACTCCCGCGACCTCGTGCGTTGTCGGGTCGTCCATCACGCTCAGGAATTTCGGCAGCACTTCCTGCCCGATCTTCTTCGTGAACGTCTGTCCTTCCTCTTCATCGCGCTGTCGGTGGCCTTCCAGTCTGTGACCCAGCACTTCATGAAAAAAAACCGCAGCCGCGCGCCCGCTCAATACCGCCGGTCCATCATACGGCTCCGCCACGGGCGCCTTGCGCAGCGCGCTCAAGTCCGCGGCCATTTTCTCGATCTTGCCCGTCAGTTCCGTTTCGCTCGGCAAACCGCTCGCCGCGGGGGCCTGAAATGTTTCTACTCGCAACAAGTCCATGCCGTCCTCGGCGCGCGTCTGCGCTTCCATGATCAGGCGAGTAGAAGTGCTGGGCGACACGATCGCGCTTCCCTCGCTCGAAACCATCCTCGAATTCGAGCGCTGCACTTGAATCATGACCGTCGCGAAGTACACCTCCGGGTATTTCCGGAACGCGCCCGAGAGTCTCTTGATCTCACCTTCCCAGGCCGCGCGGTCGAACGACGCAGCCGGCTCCGCTTCCCCGATGTGCGTCTGCGGCTTCTCCTTCGAGAAATCCGGCGACTTGTCTTCTTCTTCGGCGCGAACCGCCGTGTTCGTGCGCACGTTCAGCAGTGAAGGCACGGCGCGCTTGTACTCGCGATCCGTCAGTTCCCACAACACCCGCGCGATCGCGTCCGCGTCGTTTCCGAGCGGCAGGCTCCCGGAATTCACTCCGCTGGGTCGGCTCTGTCCGTGCGTGTTGTCCAGCTCCGGTACGCCCACGCGCATATTCACATCCGCGAAGCGCCTTTGTGCAACGGTGTCGGTCAGCAGACTGCCGTAGGCCCCCACCAGAACGACAAAATCCTGGTCGTAAACCGTATAACTCAGGTAGTAAGGCGGCTGTTCAGCTTTGCCAAGCTCCGCCGTCGCTCGCTTGATCTCATCTTGCATCGCTTTCAGGACGGGATCGTTCGCCGTACTCACTGGCGCTGGCGTCGGGAGGACGGACTTGTCGCCCGCAGCCCGCGCATAGGGCACTCCGGCAAGTTGCGCGATGAGCATCCAGCAGGCCGCAGCCTGCAGGACTTCCTTTCCGCGGAAATGAACATTTCCGCGTTTTGCAGAGGTTTCAAAGATCTTCATGTAAGGTGAGCTCCCGTTATCACGGTCAGTCAACGAGTGTTTAAGTTCATATGCTAGTGGCAAATTTCGAGTATGCCCTAGTGGTCTGCGCCACGCAATCAGCTGTCGCCAAAGCGTTCACCGCTCTTCAATCGCGCGCCGTTCGCAAAATCGCTTGCCTTGACCGGTTTGTGCCCCTCGAGTTTGACGAGTCCAGCGCACAAAACGGTTGCGTCGCTGCACCAGACGTATAATTCATTCTTTTCGCCGAACAAAGTTCCGGGCACGCTGCCGCCCGCGCCGCTCGGCAAGCCAGCGCCCCCTGCTTTAGACACTGGCCCGCCCCAGACGTGGCAAGTCTGCCCGCGAAACGTAGTGTAAGCCCCCGGCCACGGCGCGAAGCCGCGCATGCGGTTGTAAATCTCCATCGCCGGCCGCCTCCAATCGATACGCCCGTCTTCTTTTTTCAGCATCGGCGCGTAGCTGGCTTCCTCATGGTTCTGAGCTTTCGGAGCAATTGTTCCAGCGGCCAGACCGCGCAAGGTCTCCGCCATGAGCGGTGCGCCGGACTCCGCCATGCGCGCGGCAAGTTCGGGTGCAGTATCTCTTGCGCCGATTTCGATCTCGCGCTGCAACAGCATCTCCCCAGTGTCCATCCCCGCGTCGATCCGCATCGTCGTCACGCCAGTTCGCGTCTCGCCATTCACGATGGCCCAATTGATCGGCGCCGCGCCTCTGTACTTCGGGAGCAGGGAAGCATGCAGATTGATCCAGCCCAGTTTCGGAATCGGCAGCAATCTTGCCGGGATAATTTGGCCGTACGCGATGATCACCGCGCAGTCGGGAGCCAGCTTGTGTAGCAGCGTCTCGTTTTCGGGCGCCCGAATGTTTTCCGGCTGATGCACCGGAAGATTCGCAGCCAGCGCCGCTTCCTTCATCGGCGAAAAGGAAACTTCCTGCCCGCGACCCCGCGGCCGGTCCGGCTGCGTAATCACGCCAACGATCTCAAAGTTAGTTTGTGCGAGGAGATGTTTGAGCGTGGGAATCGCGAAGGAGGGCGTCCCGCAGAAAACGATTCGCATCCGCTCCGACACTTACCACTCGCCCTGTTTCCTGAGCTTCTTGATTTTCCGTTTGATCAGGTCGCGCTTCAGCATGCTGAGGTGCTGCAAAAAAAGGATTCCGTTAAGGTGATCGATCTCATGGCAGAACGCCCGCGCAAGCAGGTTTTCCCCGCGAATTTCAAACGTCTCGCCCTTCGCGTTCTGCGCCTGGATGGTCACAAACTGCGGCCGTAGCACGTACCCTCGAAAACCCGGTATTGAGAGGCAGCCTTCTTCCTCCCGAACTTCGCCTTCCGCGTGAACGACCACGGGATTCGCCAGCACGATCCTGGCTTCGGGATTCTTTCCCCCGGTCACGTCCACCACCGCGATCCGCAGGCTCAATCCGATTTGTGGCGCAGCCAGTCCCACGCCCTGCGCGGCGTACATCGAGGCGAACATATCCTCCGTTAGTTGCTCCAGCTCCGCGTCGAATATCTTAATGGGCGCGCCCGGCTTCTCCAGGACGGCGTCCCCGTACTTGACGATCGGATAGATCTTGCGTCCCGCAGACGGCGCTTGCGGCGTCTCGGCGCCCGCGGCATTGGCAATTTCAGAACTCGTCAATTTGTCGCGCATAGTTGTCGAAATTCCGTCGCATCTCAGCGAGCGAGTCTCCTCCAAATTTTTGCAGAAAAGCATCCGCCAGCACAAGAGCAACCATGGCTTCACCGGCCACCGCGCCTGCGGGCACCACGCACCAGTCGGACCGCTCGTAGGCGGCCTTCACCGGCTCTTTCGTCACCATGTCCGCAGTATGTAGCGGCTGGCGCAAAGTCGAAATGGGCTTCAAGTATCCTCGCACGATCACGTCTTCGCCGTTCGTGATCCCGCCTTCCAGTCCTCCGGCGCGGTTCGTCGAGCGCCGGAACCGTCGCACCGATTTTTCGTAGAAAATCTCGTCCTGCACTTCGCTTCCGAAGGAGCCGGCCCCCGCCACGCCTCCGCCGATCTCCACCGCCTTCACGGCTTGCACGCTCATCAGTGCCTGCGCCAGCCGTCCATCCAGCTTCTCGTCCCACTGCGCATGGCTGCCCAGCCCCACGGGAACATTGTGCGCCACAATTTCAAAGATCCCGCCCACGGTGTCACCCGCTTTCAGCACCGCGTCAACCTCCGCTTTCATTTTTTCCTGTACGGCAACGTCGATACACCGCAAAGGAGAATCCAGGTCCGCACTCACCGCCTGAATTCTCTTCCACGTGGCAGGTTTTTCCAAGCGCACATGCCCCACCTGAATCGTATGACTTGCGATTTCTGTGTCGAATTCCCGCAAAAGCAGTTTTGCAAAAGCGCCTGCCGCCACCCGTGCCGCGGTTTCGCGCGCCGAAGCTCGCTCCAGAATATAACGCGCATCGTGGTAGTTGAATTTCTGCGATCCCGCAAGATCCGCATGACCCGGCCGCGGGGCCACAAGCTTTCGCGCCCCCGGATCTTCTGCCGCGGCTTCCACCGGCAGGATTTTTTCCCAATTGGCCCAATCGCGATTCTCGATCCGCAAGGCAATCGGCGCCCCGATCGTCTTCCCGTGGCGCACTCCGGCGAAAATCTCCGCGGTGTCCTTTTCGATCTTCTGCCGGCCGCCGCGTCCATAGCCAAGCTGCCGGCGGCGCAGTTCGTGATTGATATACTTCACGTCAATGGGCAGTTGCGCGGGCAGCCCGGAAATGAACGCCAGCAGCGCCTGTCCATGCGATTCACCGGCGGTGTAAAAACGGAGCATTACTCTCTGCACCCTCTCGGAAGCCCATACTCAAAGTGGTAAAAACCATTAGTGTAGCGGCACCGTCGCTGCGCGTCCAGTTTCAACGAAGGCACGAAGGCACTGGGTCCATTAGTTGGTCGGAAGTCCTGTTACCAACAGTGATCTGGAAGTATGCCGCCTTCTGATAAGCGCGAAAGTTGGTGCTTACTCGTGAAGGACAACACGCAGGAGGGAATTGTTGATGTGGATCTCGCCCTTGTTGTATTGGATGAAACCCAGTTTCCTGAATTTGTTCATGAAAAAATTCACCCGGGGCCGAGTGGTGCCAATCATCTCCGACAACATCTCTTGCGATACTTTGGGAAGCACCTTTTGAGGATAGCCTCCCGCGCCATAGCGCGCGAGCAGCAGCAGAGTACGTGCCAGCCGTTTCTCGCTGGAATTGAAGAGCTGGTCGATCAGGTCCTCCTCGACTCGAGCGTTTCGCGCAAGCATGTAAGCAATGAAGCGGTCGGAGAACTCGTGTTCCTCATGGAGCACGCGAATCATCTCGTTTTTCTCAATGACGAGCACGGTGGTAGGTGCAATCGTGGTCGCAGTCGCCATGCAAATGGACCGGCCCGTCAGGCACGCTTCCCCCAAAAAATCGCCCGGTCCAAGGATCGCCACAACGGCTTCTTTGCCCGTCTCGTTAACGACGGAGAGCTTTACACCGCCTTTTTGAATGTAAATCACACTCGTAGCACGATCACCTTGAGAGTAGATCTTCTGCGTTCTTCGATATTCGACAACTCTTCTGGCTGCACCGGCCGAATCGAGAAAGGCTTGGGCATCGAAAGCGCGCTTCTGCGTGGATTTTCCTTTGGATTTAATCTTGCTTGAAGTCGCGATTGCTTGCATAACCGTCACCGCTTAATACAAGTTTTAGCGAGGTCAAGCCAACCAAAGGAAGAGTTATAATTGGTTCGTGGTTAACCGATACGGCACATCTCCGGAGCGAAGCCATCGATGCCCAACGAATCAGTTGTGAATAACCCATACAACCTTCTTTGAGGGTCGGTATTCTAAAAGTTACAGAGGCGCTACCGTCCACAGTTGCTTCACACTAGGAATACCATCGGGCCATTCTGCGGGAAGTCACTCTACCACTAGGGCCATTTCCTCTACCCGGCGTTTCCCGGCAGCAATTGGGGTGGCAGGCGCATTCAAGCAGGCCAAAAGGCCTGTTCGGCTTTGCAGAGCCGAGCAGGTGAAGTATGCACGGCTACAGCACAGACTCTAGTGAAAGGAGGATCGTTCCTCTGCTGCTGGCGTTGTTGGCGATTGCTCTGGCGTGGGCTTCGTCGAAATTTCTTGCTACCGCCCACCTCTCGGTCCCGTGGTGGGTGGATGCTCCTTCCAGCATGGCTTTCTACGGCGCGCTCTACGCCCTTTTCGACAGGTACCTCTGGCGGAATAACCTTGTGCACAAATTGGGACTGGTACGCATCCCGAACCTCACGGGACGCTGGCGCGGTTATCTCGTGACGTCGTTTGACGGCCATGCGACGCGACACGATTTGATCATCCATATCTTCCAGAGTTGGACGCAAATCGTCGTGTACCTCACCACGCCCACATCCATGTCAAGCAGTTGCACGGCGGTGATTCAAGTGGACGA
>Ga0193733_1000033_pt1 | contig 65060 bp, 57 predicted proteins | sample U1s2metaG_FD_145076 | JGI IMG/M metagenome (GOLD analysis project Ga0193733, IMG submission 145076) | Soil microbial communities from a riparian zone of the East river system, Colorado, United States - U1s2 | ecosystem: Environmental > Terrestrial > Soil > Riparian zone | place: USA: East River...
CAACCAAGAGTGCGGATGGAAGGATGGCGACAGAGGCGGCCCGGCTTGAACGGAAGGAATCCACAGGAAGAATAAAGAGAAAAAACAGAAAAACATGCTTGACTCATACCGGCCTTCTCATGGAAGGCACTGCGCGCCGTATTAGTTTCCTTTTGCGAGCCTTCTTGCAGATAGCATGTGCGTTTGAGTATTGTGGTAGAAGCGACATGGGTTGTCTTGGTGCTGCTGCCCCGAGATGCGGGAAAGGATGCCACTGGCTGCACATCTGCCCAGGAGTCAATTCCACTTCTCCAGTAACTGGGGCGGGCTTGCGCGATCTAAGAAACTCCATTACGCTGGCCCAGTTGCCAGCAGTGGCTTCCCTCCTCACCCGCTATCGGTTGTTCCTGTTGCAATTCAAATTCCTGTCAACGAAGGATGACGTATGATGCGCAAGAACACCTGGGCGAGACTCGCTGTGGCAATAGTACTGAGTTTCCCCTTGACTGCCTGCAAGGATACAAAAACTCTGCAACAGAACGAGCAGTTGAAGGCCCATGTGGCGGAACTTCAGAAAGAGAACGGCCAATTGGAAAACGATCTCGAAACAATGACAGCCACCCGCGATGCCTTGACGAAAGAGAACGAAAAGTTTAAGGCAGAGATTAAAGCCCTGAAAACGAAGAGCTCCGCAAAAAAAGCTGCGGGTCGAAAGCGTCGTCGGAGCTAAAGGTCACGGCAACTTTAAGGCCCGCACGTGGTTTGGAATGCGTAAACCGGTTTCTGTTTCATCGTCAGGAAAGGGAGGCTAGAGCATGAAAACGTTTGAGGTGCAGTTTCGCTGTCGAGATCGAAATGAAGAAACGGTGGAATCGACGATCAAAGTGGAGGCGTCGAGTCTTCATGGAGCGGTCGGTAGGTCGGCGCGGGAGTTTGTCAAAGGCTTGGACAGGAAACAAAGATTTGACATGAACAAGAACGGGCTCGATATTACGGCCAAGTCTGTCGGTACGACAACGGAGGCGCAGGCAACCACATCTGCGGAAGCCGCCGCTAGTTGAGACGTCAGCAGGACCGGAGCTGGGCCGAGGTTTTTTACGCTTTGCCACCTATCGCATTGCCTGAGGCAACTGGCAAAAACGTGACTTACGCTGTGTTGAATAGGACATCGAGCAATCTTGCTACTCCCAACGAAAAACCCTCGCGAGAGCGCTGTGCAAACGACAAACAATACGGCCAGTGCCGCTAGGTCGCCCAGGTGGGCCGACCATGCGTCGCCGTTCCAGATTCCCTGGAGTAGAGGCACCGCGCAGGTCAGCGGCAGCACTCGCGCCACCGCATGAAGCACTGGCGGCAGCGATTCTACGGGCACGAAGAGCCCCGAGACAGCGATCATCGGGTACAGAATAATAGCGCCGATCGGCTGCGCAAAGCGCGCTGTGGGAACGATGCTGGTGATGACAAACCGATCGACAGGATGCTCCAAGTGCTGATCAGCAGCGCAATCGTGAAAGAGAACAATGGAACATGAACCACCCTCGCGGTAGATCGAGATTATCGTGATCAGCATCAGCGAAAGCACAGCGCTGACGGCGATCAGAACAGACGCAAGGACTGGTAGACCAGGCGCATAAAACTGCTGGCAGCGAGTGGGGGTGGTACGAGTCTGCGGCCGGCTACACGGTCCAACACGAGGAAAACCAGAAAAAACGATGGAATGCCTGGACGCGCTGGAAAAGTTCCTTCATCGGGAGCAGGAAGACTTGCCCATATTGGTGAAGGCGGCGCTCGTGCGCGTGCAATTCGAAACTATTCATCCGTTTCTAGACGGAAATGGAAGATTGGGCCGATTGCTGATTACATTTTTGCAGTGCGTTGCTGGCGCTATCCGTGAGCCCATTCGACAAGCTATATCGGTCCCTCGGACTCTTGTGTTTCATGTTTGCTGGACGTGAGGGATTCGAACCCGTGATTGTGCCTACCGAAAACCTCGTCCGGCTCCCGCAGGACGCATGTAACAATGTTGCCCCCCGGTCTTCTTTAAACCCACTCAAACACGGGCTGTTCGCAAGTGTGGGAAGCAAAACAGTAGAATACGCAAAGATGCTAGAGCCTGGTTTTCCAGTAATGCGGTCGTCGTCGACCGTGCGCAATCGCAAGAATCTGAATCGCAGTGTCAATCTGTCGATAAATAACGAGGATGGGAAAACAGGGCAGCTTGACCTTGCGAGTGCCGCGTGGTCCAAGAGGCCAGCGTTGTGGTGCATCCACAATTCGGTCAACGGCAGTTGAGTTCATCAACGAATCTTCCGGCCACACGGGCACTACGCTGACGATACCAGCGAGCCGCGGCCTCCGCTTCGTCGATCGCGTCTGGATGGAAGGAGAGTTGCCTAGCCGTCATTCGATCGCGGAGGACAGTCCCCTGCGAGGGAGCCTCTTCCGCAGAGACCGGTTGAACCCTGCCCCAGTCAAGATTCGCCATCCGGCGGCCGATCTCTTCGTCCCAGGCCGCTTCGACCGATTCATCCTCTGTGCGATCCAGACTCTCGATCAAGGAGCCTGCCAGTTCAGCGCGTTCGGCAACAGGAAGAGTGAGTGCCTTCTTCAGAAGTTCGCTTACGTCCTGCGTCATAGGCATTCCGTTCTCGGATTTTTGACACGGTAGAGGGCTGGGGTTCGAGTCCCCACGGGCCTACCATATTTTTCAAGCAGTTACATATTCGGCGATTTTTCTCCAACCCGAGGTTCAACCCGAAGCCGGCGCCTGGCCGAAGGTTGGGGGTCCTTTCTGCGGATTTTGATTGCATTCAAGTACAACCCTGAGCTTCTAGCTGCTTGTCGTTCACCGAATGAATGTAGCGCGAAGTTGTTTGCTGCCTTGTATGACGGAGCACAGTCTGGATCACTGAAGGGTGGACATCGTTCGAGCCAAAGAACGTGGCTAAGCTGTGCCGCAAATTGTGCCAGCCAAACCGCGAGTTACCGCCCTCACCGATGACCCCAGCAGCGACGGCAGCCGGACGAAGATAGTCCTTCCCGCACGTCGATGCTGATCTTGGAATCCGTCCCTTTTCTTTCGCGGAAGCGAATACCCAATCCGAGTCCTTCTGCGGCACGGCCCAGGGGAGAAACACCACCCCACTCTTCTCTCTCCCACAAGCTTCTTGTATTACAGTTCGTAATACAGTAAGCTAATAATCCGAGGTAATGTTATGCCATCTCCAGTGACATTGAGGGTGGATAAGGAAACCAGGCAGCGTATCGCCCGCATTGCGCGCCGCAAGCAAGTGTCCGCGTCGGAGGTGATTCGCCAGGCGATCGAGACATGGATCGAAGAACAGGAACCAGCCGGATCGCCTTATGAAATGGTTTCGGATTTGATTGGAGTTGTCCACGGCGGAAACCGAAAACGCTCGGCGGGAGCGGGCCGTCAGTTTGCTGTCCTGCTAAAGAGCCGACGGGGCTCCCGGTGATCTTGGTGGATGCGGGGCCTCTCGTGGCTCTCGTGGATGCCGATGATCAATACCATGAGCAATGCGTGTCGACTCTTAAGAGTTTGCAAGAACCTCTGGCAACGGTGTGGCCGCCGCTAACGGAAGCGATGTACCTGCTAAACGATCTGCCGGCGGCCCAGGAAGCCTTATGGGAGATGTTGGTTAGGAAGGCGGTGGAGCTGCTGCCGCTTGGCTTGGGCGACTTGCCTCGCATCCGTGAACTTCTGCGCAAATATGCCGATCGTCCGATGGATCTTGCAGACGCAGCGCTTGTCCGGATTGCCGAGCGAGAAGGTATCCGGAAAATATTCACCGTGGACAAGAAAGACTTCTCAGTCTACAGGATTCATGGTCGGATCCGTCCTTCAATCATCCCTTGATCCGCGTACGCTAATTACACATCGCCTACTGTTCTTGAATTAGGATGGACATCTATGCGAATGGTAAAGCAAAGGCCAATCACAGACGGCACCATAGCGATCGAATGCGGTGTCTGTCCCGTTGCCATGTTGGCGGATTTGCCTTACGAGAAGGTGCTAGCCGACATACCGCACTACCATGCAACATCCCATCACGACTGGATGCGATATTTCAACCTTCTTACCCTTTTTTCAACCCGAAGGCCAACCCGAGATGTGTCCGACTACTGGGTATTATCAAGTACTTGGCTGTCCCCAACAGCCTTGGAAGTTGTTGTGAGTACTTGATGTCCCCGCTTTGACACGGTAGAGGTCTGGGGTTCGAGTCCCCACGGGCCTACCATTTCTTCAGTTTGGCGATACGTCCAGGCCGAACTCGCGGTGAGTCGTATTCAGGGCTGTTTTCACGGCTTGCTCTTCGATGACGAAGGAAATGTTGCATTCGGAAGATCCCTGGGCAATGGCGATTAGATTCACGTTTTCGCGGCCCAGTGCGTTGAATGTTTTTCCGGCGATGCCGGGGGTTCCGCGCATGTTTTCGCCAACCACGGCGACGATCGCGACATTCGAATCCACGGTGATGTGCTCCACCTTGTGGTGCGCCAGGTCTTGCGCAAATTCCTTGCGCAGCGCTTCCACCGTCCGCTGAGCATCCACGGTGGCAACGATGAAGCAGATATCGTTTTGCGAGGACGATTGCGAAATGAGGAGCACGTTCGCGCGCACTTCTGCGGTCGTGGAAAACGTCCGCCCCAACACATCCGGCAAACCCACAATTCCAGGCCCACCTACGCTGATTAATGTTACGTCGCGAATCGCCGTCAGCGCTTTTACCCCACCCCCGATGCTGCGTCCCTCCGGTGTGATCTTGGTGCCCGGGCGCTCGGGCGCAAAACTGTTTCGAATCCACACGGGAATCGCCGCCTGCACCACGGGGTTCAGCGTTTTCGGGTGCAGGACTTTCGCTCCAAAATAAGCCAGCTCCGCTGCTTCGCGGTAGGAGATGACCGGAATCGTGCGCGCCTCCGCCACCAGCCGCGGGTCCGCCGTCAGCACACCGTCGACGTCGGTCCAGATGATGACTTCATCCGCGTCCATGGCCGCGCCCAGGATCGTCGCCGAATAGTCGGAGCCTCCTCGCCCGAGCGTCGTTAGTTGCCCCGCAGCCGTGGCTCCGATGAAGCCGGTTACGACCGGCGCGATTCCTTTCTCCAACAGCGGCCGCAGCCACGCTTGCGATTTCGCTCGCGTCAATTCCATCTGCGGTTCCGCGCCGCCGTGAAACGCGTCGGTCACGATCAGCTCCGTGGCTTCGATCGCTTCGCTTGGCAGCCCCAGCTCTCTGACTGCTGCAGCCACCAGCGGTGCGGAAAGCCTTTCACCCAGGCTCGAAATCGCGTCGAGGGTGCGGGGCGTGAGTTCCCGCAGCAGTGCCGTTCCTTCGCAGAGACGCCGCCCCTCCGCAAGCACGTCTTCCAGGCGCTGCCTGATCCGCGCGCGCTCGTTTTCGTGATGGATCAAGGTCGTTAGCGCGGCCTCGTGCTGCTTTCGCAGCGTATCGACGACGGCCGCAGCCTCTCCCGTGTTCCCTTCCTGCGCCTTTTTTGCGGCCTCGATCAATCGGTTTGTGACCCCGCTCATCGCGGAAACCACGGTGATGCAGCCGCTCTCCTTCGCCGCCTTCGCGATAATCTGCGCCGTCCTGGCGATGCAAGCCGCATCGCCGACCGACGTGCCGCCGAATTTCATCACCTGTAGCCGCGCTTTCATCTCGTCTAGCCCGTCACCTTGTTGGATCGAGTTGCTTGTTTCGAAACTTGATGTTTGCTTCTTCCTGATTTTCTGCTTTGAGTTTACCTTGCGAACCATTCAGCCGCGTACTACTCCGGACTGGGGTTGTTCTTACGTCCAACCCGTCGCCCTTTTTTTCTTCGCGTTGACTTGCTTTTTTGAACTGCTCATCCTCCTTCCCAATGCCGCATAAGAATTCAAATTCCAACTCCACCTTGCCGCTAGGCGAGACCGTCTCCCACAATAAATGGTATGTCTGTCGCTGCCCCGGAAGCTCCCACAAATCCCGATTCGCCGCCGGAGACCTCCTGGTATCGCAACCTGTACATCGTGCTTCTCGTGTGCGGATTTATCCTGCGTTTCGGATTCGTGCTCTGGAAAAAAACCTACATCGGCTCCCCAAACGATAACATTCCTTTCGGCGAGGAAATTTGCAGCATTGCGGACCACATTGTTCGCGGGCAGGGTTTCAGTTCGCCATTCCACCAGGACACTGGACCGACCGCCTGGATCGCGCCGGTCTATCCCTATTTAGTTGCCTTGGTCTTCCGGCTCTTGGGCAGCTATTCCGTGGCATCCGCGACCGTGCTCCTTGGCATTCAGTGCATCATCGCGGCCTCCACCGGCATCACCATCCACGCTCTGGGCCGCCGCACCTTCGGCGCACGGATTCTGCGCCGCGTGGATCTGGGCGCTCAGCCCCTTTTTTCCGCTGGCCAGTTTCCTGGATTTGGGATTTTACCGCCAGCGCCTTTCTTCTTTCCTCGGCCTTCATCGTTACGCTCGATGTCGCGGAGAAAATACGCGGAAGCTCTGGCTATCGCTCGGCGCGCTCTGGGCGGTGATCGCGCTCACCAATCCCGCTTTGCTCAGCGTCATGCCGTTTACCTTTCTCTACGCGGCCTTTGTGAACCACCGCTCCTTCAGGGCGTGGTTCGCTTCCGCCGCGTTTGCCGGTGTGCTCTTCGCGGCGCTGGTTTCACCCTGGCTGATCCGCAACGAACGCGTCTTCGGGCGGCCGGTTCTTTTTCGCAGCAACTTCTGGTTTGACTTTCACCTGGGCAACTACCACTTCAGCAACGGCTTGGGTTTCAGCGGCAAGCATCCCGGGGCCAATGCCGCGGTATTCAAAAAATATGCGGGCATCGGAGAGATGGGTTTCCTCGACTACTGCAAGGAAGATGGCCTGCGTTTTGTCCGCGAGCATCCTTCCGAATTTCTCGACCTGACGCTCCATCGCCTGGTGGTTCTGGGATGGTGGCAGCCCTGGGAATTCTGGCCGCTGTCTCGGGCTTCTTTTCGTTTTCACGCGACTCCCGCGCGGGTGGCTGCTCTTCGCTGCCGCTCTCCTCGTTTATCCCGTTCCTTATTATTTCGTCTATCCCGTCGCAAAATACCGCCACGCCATCGAGCCCGAACTTCTTCTGCTCTCCGTCTATTTCGTATTCGTTCTCTGGAGCGAAATTCGCGGGCTCGCGCACCGCAAAGCGCAACTTCTCACGCGTTGACTTTCTTTCCGCCGCGCACCTAACATGGCACAAGGAAATTCCGCGTCAATCACGTTCGGGCAAGCGATCTCGCAGCGGTGCGGTGGACGTTCAGGGGCTTATTCGAAAGGCGGTCGGGCATGAAAACACGGCGCATTCTGGGTCTGACACTGGTCATTGTCGCGATCGGAGTTGCTATTGCGCTTCGCTCTTCGGCGGATAGCACGGCGAAGCCCGGCGACGTGAACGAGGCGCGCGTCATGTCCGATGCCGCCACCGGGAACAACTGGCTGGTGAACGGCCGCACCAACGATTCGAAACATTTCAGCCCGCTCAAACAGATTAACGATCAGAACGCCGGCAATTTGGGCCTCGCCTGGTATCTGGATTACGACGGCGCAATGGGCATTGTCTCCGAGGCGATTGTTGTGGATGGCGTTATTTACGTCAGCGCCCCGCTCTCCAAGATTTATGCCGTGGAAGCATCCACGGGAAAACTCCTCTGGAAGTACGATCCCCAAATCCGGCTCGACCAGGCGCTGAACGGCTCTTACTCTGCGCGCACTAATGGAGGCGTGGCCGTCTGGAATGGAAAAGTTTATGTGGGCACCGGCGACTGCCGCCTGATTGCCATCGATGCTGCCACAGCAAAGAAGATCTGGGAGGCCACCGTCTGCGAGCCCCTGCAAACTGGCATCACCGGCGCGCCCCGTGTTGCCAAAGGAAAAATCCTAATGGGCTACAACGGCTCGGATGATGGCGTCCGCGGCGCTCTTGCGGCCTATGACTCCGAGACCGGCAAGGAAGTTTGGCGCTTCTGGACCGTTCCGGGCGATCCCTCGAAAGGCTTCGAAACAAAAGAACTGGAGATGGCCTCGAAAACCTGGTTCGGCGAAGGCTCGTGGAAAATCGGCGGAGGCGATGTATGGCACGCCATCACTTATGACGACGCCACCGGCCTCGTGATTTTTGGCACCGCCGGCGCGGACGTCGGCTACGGTGAAATGACCGGAGTCAAAATTACCGGAGAAAAGCTCTTCTCCCAATGCATCATCGCGGTGAAGGCGGACACCGGAGAATACGTCTGGCACTTCCAGACTGGCACCGAGGGCGTGCACTCGGAAAACAACCAGATCATGATGGCCGACCTCACAATCAACGGGGAAAAGCGTCACGTGGCGATGACCGCCCCCAAGAATGGCTTCTTCTATATCCTGGACGCCAAAACCGGCAGGCTTCTTTCCGCCAAGCCGCTCGTCAAAACCACTTGGGCCACTTCTTACGACCCGCAAGCGGGACGCCCCGTCCTGATCCCCGCGTCGCAGGGCGGCGGCCGACAGTGGACGGTCCACAACTGGTGGCCCATGAGTTATAGCTCGCTGACGGGACTCGTCTACATTCCATCAACGGACCGGCGCTCCGACACAAAAACCGCGGTGGAAGCGGGAGAAGGCGGCCAGGGGCTATTTGGGCGGCTGATCGCATGGGACCCGATTGCGGAAACCACGCGCTGGTCCATCGAGGAGCAGATCTCCGTCAACGGCGGCGTGCTCTCGACGGCCGGCAACCTGGTTTTTCAGGGACAAGGTACCGGCGAATTTGCCGCCTATGCTGCCGACACCGGGAAAAAACTCTGGTCCATCCAGACCAAGTCCGCGATCGATTCCATACCCGTCACGTTTTCTGTGAACAGCGAACAATACGTGATTACTTCCGTGGGATGGGGTTCCGGATCGCGCCTCTTTGCTCCCGCGCGCACGATGGCCACTCCCGAATCCAAGCGCGGCCCAAATCGGCTGTATGCCTTCAAACTCGGCGGCAAGGTTCCCTTTCCGGCTCCGCACATTGAAGTTCCGCCCGTGCCGAAACCTCCGGAGCAAAAAGTGAGCGAGGAAATCATTCGCAAGGGCGAAAAACTTTACGTGTCGTTTTACTGCGAAGGATGCCACTCTCCTTTCATCGACGGCAGCGGCGCTTGGGTGGAGGACGGCGCGATCCCCGATCTGCGTTACGCCCCGCCTGAAGTGCATAAGGATTGGTATGGCATCGTCTTGGGCGGCAGCCACTGGTCGAAAGGCATGCCCGGTCTTGCGGATCCGCCGAAGTTTGCCTTCCCCAAAGCACACATGACGGTCGCTGAGGCGGATGCGGTTCACGCCTACGTTATCGACCAAGCCTGGAAAGCTTACAAAAACGAACAAGAGGCAGCGCACTCCAAGCACGAGAAAAAATAGCCGAGCATTCACTGCGGAGGCGGGCCCGTATTCCGTGAATGAATCGCATGGACCGGCCGATCTAAACTACAGGGATAATTGCCATGCGCATTCTGCGGCGCGAATTCGTGCGGGCTCTCGGCGCTTCCGGCGCGTGCGCTACTTTGCCGCCGTCTTTCTGGAAGAGTCGGCCCCAGAATTTGCGTGAGCGTCTCGCTGCCGATCCCCTCCGTCCGCAATATCATCTGCTCCCCGCGAGAAATTGGATGAATGATCCCAACGGCCCCATTCATTGGAATGGCCGGTACCACATGTTTTTCCAATACAACCCGAACGCAGCTGTGTGGGGCGATATGCACTGGGCTCACGCGGTAAGCGAGGACATGATTCACTGGCGCCATTTGCCGATTGCGCTTGCTCCGACTCCCGGCTGGGACGACGCCGATGGGTGTTTCACCGGAAGCGCGGTGAACGATCGCGGCACCGCGACGATTCTCTATACAGGTGTGAAGACCGCCGCCCCTGAACAAGCGACTCTCCGCGACGGCGTCCACAACTTTCGCGAGGTACAGTGCCTTGCTACTTCTTCCGATCCGCAGCTTCTCACCTGGACCAAATGGAATCGGCCCGTGCTCCAGCCGCCAAAAGACCCTCGTTTGGCGGGATTCCGCGATCCTTTTCTTTGGCGCGAAGATAAAAATTGGCATCTCGGTGTCGGCTCGGGTCTCTTCAAGCAAGGCGGCCGCGTGCTTCTCTATCGCTCGAAGGACCTACGCCAGTGGGAATACTTGCACCCCCTGGCCTCCGGAAAGTGGACGGAAAGGGAATCGGTCAATCCCGTGGACTCTGGCGAGATGTGGGAGTGCCCGGACTTTTTCCCGCTGGGAAAGCAGCACGTCCTTCTTTATTCGACTGCGGGTCAGGTGATTTGGGAATCTGGCGAGCTCGATCGCAGCGAACTCGTCTTCCATTCTGAAAGGCGCGGCATCCTCGATCACGGCGCCTACTACGCGCAGAAAACGCAACTCGACGCCAAGGGCAATCGCATCCTGTGGGGCTGGATTCCGGAAACGCGCCCCGAAGCCGAATTCAGCGCCGCCGGTTGGGCCGGCTGCATGGCTCTGCCCAGAGTCCTATCGCTCACTTCTGATGGCGGCCTCGAGATGCAGGTTGCGCCGGTAACACAGGCGCTGCGCGCGAAATCGTTCGTTTTTCCTCAACGACATGCGGACTTGTCCCAGCTGGGCCACGCGATGGAAGAAATCCAAATCGAGAATCTTGCCGGAGAGATGGCCTGGAAAACCAAATCGTCCCGCTCCGCGTTTACCCTGGAGGACCGCAGCGGCCCGTGGTGGTCCGCCAAGCTTGAGCCGAAGGGCACAGCCGCGGTGACACTCACGGTCAATGGGTTTGCGCTGGAAGTGCCCCTGGGGCCAAAACACGAAATCGAGTTCCATCTTTTCTTGGACGCTTCCGTTGCCGAGCTCATCTGCGACCGCCGGCACGTCCTCACAACGCGCCTTTATCGCAAGCCGGACGGACTCCTCCGTGCTCGCGTCAGCGACAACGATCTGCCTGCGCTCATTTCACTCGAGGCTTGGCAGTTGCGCCCCATCTCCCCGGATCGCCTGACGACGTGAATCCCTTCATTCGCAATTTAGTTGAACCGCTCGCCGTTTGCCTGAGAATGGCGCTCCGATCTGTCAGGCCACGACGGGCTTTGCGCTGGCAAAGCCGGCCGCCAGACTGAGGAGACCAACTCCGAGGTGGATGAAATTGAAATGAATGTTCAAATGCAGTTGGATGGGACCGAGGTCGCGCATACCGGCGAAGCCCGCAATGGCCACCACGGTGTAGATCGCTCCAAAAATCAGACCAAACCGCCGCGGTCCATCCGCACTCTTACCGAGCCCTGCCCAAAGAGCGATCAAGCCGCTGACGAGGTGAAACACATTATGGGCGGGAGGAAATGTGAGGTTGAACATTTCGTGGCGAAAGAATCCCACCACACCGACCACCACCAAAATTGCTCCGCTCAACACGACATAGATCTTTGCCAAAGTGCTGCCCATTTCTTCCTGGCCATCCTTCCCTTCGCGCGAGATTCAGATTCAATTGCGGAATTTCGTGGAGCTTACGGCCCGGGATAACAGACCGTCAAGTCCACTCCGCGCGGCACAGGAAAGCCCCGCAAGCGACGCGCGTTCGCACGAGCAAATTGGTCAGGCAAGAATTTGCGAGGAACCGAGGAGGCTTGGCCGCGCGGACAAAGATAAGTTTTAAGGCTATAATTCGCGCCAATCGTGAGTCTATCCGCCGGGAACAGGCTTGGTCCATATGAGATCGTGTCGCCGCTGGGCGCTGGCGGCATGGGCGAAGTGTATCGCGCGCGGGATACGCGGCTAGAACGCACGGTGGCGATCAAGATCCTGCCGCCGCAGCTTTCGAATGATGCGGTTCGAAAGCAGCGCTTCGAGCGTGAAGCCAAAACGATTTCCAGCCTGAATCATCCACACATCTGCGTGCTGTATGATGTCGGCCATCAGGACGGCATCGACTATCTGGTCATGGAATGCGTGGAAGGCGAGACGCTTGCGAAGCGGCTAGAGAAAGGCGCGCTGCCGCTGGAGCAGGTATTGAAAATTGGCGCGCAGATCGCGGACGCGCTCGATAAAGCGCACCGCAGCGGCGTCGTGCATCGTGACCTAAAGCCCGGAAACATCATGCTGACGCCGACCGGCGCGAAGCTCCTCGATTTTGGCCTCGCAAAACCCGCCGCCCCTCTTGCTACCGGCGTAACGCTCACCGCTGCATCGAAGCAATCACCGGTGACCGAGCAAGGCACCATTCTCGGCACCTTTCAATACATGTCGCCGGAGCAGATCGAAGGCAAAGAATTGGACGGCCGCAGCGACATTTTTTCGTTAGGCGCAGTGCTTTATGAAATGTTGACGGGTCAGCGCGCTTTCCAAGGCAAGAGTCAACTGAGCGTGGCCTCGGCGATCCTGGAAAAGGAGGCCGCCCCGATCAGCACCGTGAAACCGATGACTCCGCCCGCGCTCGATCACGCCATCCGCCGCTGCCTTGCGAAGGACCCCGAAGAGCGCTGGCAAACCGCCCGCGACGTTGCACTCGAACTGAAGTGGATCGCGGAAGCAGGTTCGCAATCCAGCGCGGCGACTCCGGTGAAAGACCGCAGAAATTCCGAATGGTTAATGATGGCTGCGTTGGTCGTTACTGCTGCCGCCGCAGTGACTCTGGGAGTTCTGTACGCCAGACGGCCTGCGACCGATGCCCCTGTCGCTCGCGCATACATTAAGCCGATGGTCAATTCGAGTTTCATCTTCTCCGGGACGGCGGCGGGATTTGCGCTCTCGCCCGACGGTCGTCTTCTCGCATATGTGGCCTCCACGCCGGACGGGAAATCCGTTTTATGGCTTCGTCCCATCGATTTCTTGCAGGCCCAGCCCCTGCCGGGCACGGATGGCGCCACCTATCCCTTCTGGTCGCCGGACAGCCGCTTCATCGCATTTTTTGCCGGAGGCAAACTCAAGAAAATCGAATCCTCTGGCGGCCCGCCGTTTACCATCTGCGATGCTTCCGATGGGCGCGGCGGAACATGGAATAGGGATGGAGACATTCTTCTGACTCCCGCCGTCAACACCACCTTATTCCGCGTCTCCTCCTCCGGCGGCCCGCTCATTCCCGTGACCACTCTGGACCCGTCGAAAAATGAAACGACTCACCGGTGGCCCTACTTCCTGCCGGATGGCCGTCACTTCCTTTACTTTACAGGCAGTGTTTTTTCTCCAAGGGAAACCCTTACGAACTCCGTCCTGTTGGGTTCGCTCGATTCGAAGGAAAGCAAGCTCTTGCTTCATTCTCACACCAACGCCATCTACGCTTCCGGTCATATTCTGTTCATGCGGCAATTCACACTCATGGCTCAGCCGTTCGACACCACGAGCCTGCAGCTCACCGGCGATGCGGTTCCCATCGCCGATCCGGTTCAGGAGGGCCGAAGCGTTGCCAAAGGCGTATTCTCCGCCTCCGAGAACGGATTGCTAACCTATGTGGAAGGAGCGAGTGGTGCAGACCGGCAACTTGAGTGGTTTGACCGGGACGGAAAGGAAATGGGGGCGGTTCCAGGCGCGGATGCATATGCCGGCGTGCGCATCTCGCCGGACGGAAAAAGGCTTGCTTACTATCTTGATTCTGCCGGCTACGACATCTGGAGCTTCGACATCGCGCGCGGCGTCAAGACCGCACTTTCATTTGGCGCGGGTTCGGGACAGGGAAACCTTTATCCAGTGTGGTCACCCGACGGCCGCCGGATTATTTACACCTCCTATCGCAACGGAAAGTATGGTCTTTATCTGAAGGCTTCTGATGGGTCCGGCACTGAAGAGCCTCTCTTGGAAACAGTAGACCGGATCAGATTCCCGACAGACTGGTCCCCGGACGGCAAGTTTCTTACCTACATCGAAGGGGCGCAGGGCGGTTGGGCGATCTGGATGCTCCCGCTCGACGGCGAACGCAAACCCTTCCTTTTGCACAAATCCCAATTCGCCGAACGCGAAGCCAGTTTTTCACCGGACGCCAAGTGGGTGTCGTACTGTTCCAATGAATCGGGTGACTATAAAGTTTACGTCGTGCCCTTCCCCGGCCCGGGCGGGAAGTGGCAAGTTTCTCCCACAGGAGGCTGCGGCCCACGCTGGCGGCGTGACGGTAAGGAGATTTTCTATCTTTCCTCGGACAACAAAATGATGGCTACTGAAGTGAAGGCCAGCGGGTCCAGTTTTGAAGTTGGCGCCACTCATGCACTTTTTGGAACTCGACCCTACGGGGTTTTCGGCCGGTTCGATGTCTCCGCCGATGGTCAGCGATTTGCTATTCCGTACGAAGCCGGACAACCCAGCGCGGCCATCACGCTAGTAGTGCATTGGCCGGCTGAGCTCAAAAAGAAATGAGCCTCTTCGTTCTTGGGCTCATTTGGGATGGAATATGAAAGCAACTGAACCGGACCCGAACACCCGCGACTGGTGGACCAGTGTTCTCAGCGATATCCATTTTTGGGTCCCCGTCGCCGTCTTGATGGGTGGATTGCTTCTACTTCGATTTATTCGCTGAGTTTCGGATCGGAGCAAAATGCCGCCTGCCGTGTATACCCAGATCGGCTCCGCAGTCCCAGACGCGTCGCGTTCGAAAAAGCTCCAACTGCTGGGCATCCTCTGCGGCTTCACTGCGGGAGCCTGGCTCGGCGCCGCGGAAGCGCCTACCAAGCTCGTTTCCATCGGCATCTCGCCGATGGTTATTTCGCTCATCATGGTCATCGGAGTTTTTCTCGCGCGCTGGAGCTTGCCCGCCCTGATTCTCGGCACCTCGTCTGTCCGCGCCGATGTCCGCCGGGCGCCTCACCTGATCATCTGGGCGCTTCTTGCCGGATGTCTTTGGGCCGTGGCCAACACGCTGACGATTTTCGCCATCCGCGACATCGGCTTGAGCATCGCCTTTCCCTTGTGGAATTCGAATAGCCTTCTCGGCATTCTTTGGGGTTTTCTTTTCTTTAATGAGTTGCGCCAGGCGGGTTGGCGGCGCTGGACGGGTGTGTTGGGTGGCGCGCTCGTAATGTGCGCGGGCGCGGCCTTGCTGGCCGCGGCCTCTTCCACCGCAGCTCCGGCAGCGCATTCCCTGCGCGGTGTCTGGGCCGCCCTGGGCGCCGGAATCCTCTGGGGGACGATGTACATCCCCTATCGCAAAGCCTACTTGACCGGGATGAATCCGCTTTCGTTTGTCACCTTCTTCACGTTCGGGGAGCTGGGCATGATGGCCACTCTCGCGGTCAGCTATCTCGGCCTGGCTCCTCTGTGGCGCGAACTGACGGGCGCGCGCGACGTTCTTTTCTGGCTAATGCTGGGCGGCTTTGTTTGGGTGATCGGTGATGTCTTTCAGCAATACGCGGCCAAGTACGTGGGCATCAGCCGGGGCATTCCGCTCTCCAATTCGAATCAGCTGTGGGGTCTGTTGTGGGGCATTTTGGTTTTTGGTGAGTTGCAAGGCCGCGGTGTCTCGACCTACACGCAAGTCATTGGAGGCTCCGTCCTGATGATGCTGGGAGTTGGCGCAATTGCTTTTTCTTCCGCAATCGGTAAGGAACAAATGCGCTGGAAGGACGCGGCGCAGCGAGAATCCCAGCGCTACGGCGTTTCGGCAGACTACGTGGAAGCCCGCATGGACGGGCGGCAAGCCGCCGGTGAACTAAAACCCTCACGGAGCGCGCTGGACTGGTTCGTGGTTGCCGTGGCCACCGGTATCTTCGCGGTTTTTGCAACGATGGCGCGCGCCCCGCGCCTCTCTTTCCATTGGGGGCCCGCCGCCGTTTTGAGCGCCGCCACCTTGGCCCTTCTTCTCGTTTGTGGCCTCAAACTCTGGCGGACGACGCGTTTTCACTGAGTCAGCCGTCCCGCCTTTGCAAAATCCGGCGCTTCGTCTACAGTGGCGCAGACAAAAATGACCGAATCCTCCAAGGTTGACGTCGTCGGGGTGGGACTGAATGCCACCGACACGCTGATTCCCGTCGCACACTATCCCGCGCGCGGGTCCAAAGTCGAATTTCGATCCGCGAATGTCTTGCCCGGCGGCCAGGTCGCCACCGCCGTGGTTGCTTGCCAGCAATGGGGATTGCGCACCCGTTACGTCGGTAAACTGGGCGACGACGGCGCTGCCGCGATGCACCGCGCGGAATTTGCCCGGCTCGGCGTCGAGGCGCATCTCTTCACGGCTCCCGGGTGTCCCAGTCAGCAAGCGTTCATACTTGTGGATGACGCCGGCGAACGCACTGTTCTATGGAAACGCGACACTCGCTTGACCCTTCGCCTGGAGGAACTCCGGCGCGAATGGATCACCGAATCACGTGCACTTCACGTGGATGGGCACGATACTGCTGCTGCGGCCGTAGCCGCAGGCTGGGCACGGGCCGCGGGCATCCCGGTTATCGCTGATTTGGATGAAATTTATCCTGGCGTCGAAGCGCTGCTGAAGAATATCAGCTACCTCATCACCAGCCGGGATATTCCGGGGCGGCTCATGGAAGAACCGGATTTGCGCAAGTCCCTGCCGGCGCTGCGGGAACGATTTGGCTGCCGCCTTACCGCCGCAACGCTGGGCGAAGGAGGCGTCTTGGCCTGGGACGGGGCGCAATTCCACTACGCCACCGCTTTTCGTGTGCAGACGGTTGACACCACCGGTGCCGGAGACATTTTTCACGCCGGCTTTATCTACGGGCTCTTGCAGGGCTGGCCCTTGCAGCGGCAGCTCGATTTCGCCTGCGCCGCGGCCGCGCTCAACTGCACCGCCGCCGGCGCTCGTGGCGGCATCCAGTCCGTCGACTCCATCGAGCACCTCATCGCCACCGGCGCTCGGCATGCACCTGCCTACGACACAACAAGTTTGACTTGAACGATTTTCTCTAAACTTCGAATACACCCGATGGCATCGCTTGTGAGAAAGTGATTTGTCGCCAGTGAATATCTGCTGATGTGAACTTTCTTCCTCTTGAGTTTTCTCGTTGCTAGTTCGTGAGCTTGTTGTCCGTGGGCCATGACTTGAATGCTAAAAACCAGAAGGCACCGAGGTTTAGGCCGGGAAAGAGGGCGAGAACGCACCAGAGAGGGTTATGGCCGGTACGCCGAAGGATTTTTCCGGCAGGAGGGAGGAATAAGGAAGAGAAACACAACCATGAACAAGACGGGGTGGGCGTAGATCTCTTCCAAGGGATTCATCGATCGCAAGTCCCAGCTTTGAGCTTCTTGCATTTGTTCCTTCACAACCAAGTAGGAACCACGGTGCCGGAGAGATTATCACACGGCACTCGGCGGTTAGTGAGAATGTGGATCAAGGCTGCCGAGAACAGGGTTTATCACCCCTTTTTCTGCCAATACTCCGTCAGCGCCATTGGCGGACCTGCATCCCTCGCGCGCGCATCCCTTAAGTTGAGCCCCCGCCGACGCGAGTGTTATCCTGCTTTCTATGGCGGACCCCGTCATCTCCCCGCAGGAAGTGGCGTTCACCTCCCCGCTCGAACACTCCCGGCGTCAGCTCGAAGCCTTGCTCGAAGTCAGCGAGGCCATTGCCCAGCAGCGCGATCTTCCAGCGTTGTTTCACGATCTTTCGGACCGCTTGCGCTCCGTCATCGAATTCGATTTTCTGACCCTCGTCCTCCACGACCCCGCTCGCAACGTCATGCGCCTCCACGTTCTCGCCACACGCATCCCCGGCGAAAAGGCTGCCGGCAGCGAGTCTCCTGTCGAGGGAAATCCCGCCGGCTGGGTCTGGCAAACGCAGCAGCCATTCGTGGTCAGCGACACCGACGAGGAGACGCGTTTTCCGGAGTTCCTGAAGCGCTACCGTGAGCACAACGTCCGCTCGCTCGCGATTCTTCCCCTTACCACTGCCCAGCACCGCCTCGGCGCCATGGGTTTCGGCCGACTGGTGCCGCAGCGCATCACAGACACCGAGCTGCAATTTATGGAGCGCGTCGCCAGCCAGGTTGCCGTCGCCGTTGACAATGCCATTAATTTCGCCGCTTCCCAGGCCTACCAATCGCAACTCGCGCGCCAGCGCGACCGCCTCCAGGTTCTTCTTGAAATCAACAACCTCCTGATCATCAGCCGCGAACTCCCCGAACTTTTCCGCGGCATCGTCAACACTCTCGAGCGCGTCATCCACCATGACTACACCAGCCTCGCGCTCCTCGATTCCCAAACCGGATTGCTCAAAATTCACGCCCTCGATTTTCCCGGCAACCAGAACATCTTCAAGCCGGAGACGCTGGTCCCGCGCGACACCTCTCCAGCAGGTCGCGCGATCGCCACCAGCCAGCCCTTGATCGCGCGGGGCTCCGAACTCGACCGTTACGACACAGAAATCATCCGCACGCTTCGCGCCGAAGGCTTGCAAGCCGTCTGCTGCATCCCCTTGATCCATCACGGCCATACTTTCGGCACACTCAATCTCGCAAGCCGGCGGCTCGGTTTTTTCACCCCGGAGGACGTCGAGCTCCTTCAGCCCGTCGCCGCGCAGATCGCCATCGCCGTTGAAAACGCTTTGGCCTTCAAGGAAATCGAGGCGCTGAAGAATAAGCTCGCCGAAGAAAAGCTATACCTTGAGGAAGAAATTCGCAGTGAATTCAATTTTGAGGAGATCATCGGCGAGAGTCCCGCGCTCAAGCGTGCCCTGGCTCAGGTGGAGCTCGCCGCGCCCGCTGGCACTACCGTCCTCCTCCTCGGCGAAACCGGCACCGGCAAGGAGCTCTTCGCCCGCGCCATCCATAATCTCAGTCCGCGCCGCGATCGCACCTTCGTTAAAATCAATAGCGCCGCCATTCCCAGCGGCCTTCTCGAATCCGAGCTTTTCGGCCACGAGCGCGGCGCGTTCACCGGGGCCATCAATCAAAAAATCGGCCGCTTCGAACTCGCCGACCGCGGCACGCTCTTCCTCGACGAAGTCGGCGACCTTCCCCTCGAACTTCAGCCGAAGCTTCTTCGTGTGCTGCAAGAGCAGGAATTCGAACGGCTCGGCGGCAATCGCACGCAGCGCGTGGACGTCCGCGTCGTCGCCGCCACGAATCAAGATCTTTCGAAACGCGTTGCCGAGCGCGCCTTTCGCAGCGACCTCTATTACCGCCTGAATGTTTTCCCTATTCAGATTCCCGCGCTCCGCGAGCGTGCCGAAGATCTCCCCCTGCTGGTTCGCTATTTCGTGCAGAGATTCAGCCGCCAGCTCAACAAGGATGTCGAATACATTCCCGCAGATGCCATGGACGCCCTCACTCATTATTCCTGGCCCGGTAACGTCCGCGAACTCGAAAACCTCATCGAGCGCGCTGTCCTACTCTCTCCCGGCAAAGAGCTGCGCATCCCCCTCGCTGAATTGAAATCCGCAGCCCTTGCAACTGGCGCAGGCGCCGATCCCTCCTCATCCTTTACATCCTTAACTTCGTCCGCCTCCTCCACCTCCTCCACCTCCTCGATCTCCACTCTCGAAGAAGCCGAGCGCCAGCACATCCTCCGCGCCTTGAAGCAAACGCAGTGGCGCATCGCCGGCCCCAAGGGCGCCGCCGTCCTCCTCGGCATGAAGCGCACCACGCTCCAGGCTCGTATGCGCAAGCTCAGCATCCGCCGCCCGGTCTAGCGGCGCCTGCGCCAACTTTTCGCGAGTCTTCGGGTTCTATTGACAGGTCGTCGAGAAACACTGGTATCCTGAACGTCTCACCAGCCGTGCCCAGCCTCTACACCCGTGGTGAATAGAGGCAGCGAGTCATGACTCCAGAGAAACTCCGCGTCGCGCGGGAAAAACTCACCCGTGTGTTCCGCTACCTGGAAGCCCTCAACCAGCATCGCAATCCGGCCAAGCGCCAGGTTCGCGAACAACTCTGGAGCCTCTGGTTGCACGATCTCCCGGACCATCCCTCCATCAAACGAGGCGACACTAGATCCGGTCCCGCGAAAAGCAAAGCCGCGGAGTTTCAGAATAGTGACACGAGTTCCGGCGGATTCGTTCTGAAGGCGCAGCGCCCGGCGCTGACTTCTACTCCTGACCCTCCAAGCACAATCGCTACGTGGCTTGAAGCCGGATGGGATGACCCGTCAAAAGAGCCTTCCGTCAGTGCTTCCCGGAATGAATCGGATCAGGAAGGCGAAACTAGCATTGTCTATTTCGCCGATGAACCGGCAAGGCTGGCCGCTTTGCAGCGTTGGTCGGTGGCGCGCGAAGAGTGGGCCAAGAACGAAAAGCCTGCTCGCGCCGCGATGAAGATCTTCGAGACCCTGTACTCGCTCTATGGCCGCATCGACCGCGAAGCCGAACGCGTCGAGTTGGTTCTCGGAGATGGCATCCTCAGTTGGCGCCGCGACGAAGGCAGCATTTACCATGCCATTCTCCTCCAGCGCCTGCAGCTTCAGTTCAATGCCGCCGTACCCGAATTCACTCTCTCGGAAGCCGACCACCCGGTCGAACTTTATTCCGCGCTCTTCCAATCCATGACCGACGTGGACGGACGCGCCATCGGCCGCTGTTGCGAAGAGTTGGAGCAGGAAGGCTTCCATCCGCTCATCAATGGTGCGACCTCCGGTTTTCTCAAGCGCCTCGTTGTTCAGCTCTCCCCGCGCGGCGAGTTGCTCGAGGACCGCGCACCTGCCGGTGAAGCGAATGATCCACAAATCGGGCGTGACCCGCTTCTGTTCCTGCGCTCCCGCACCTTGGGTTTCGCTGCCGCCATCGAAGGCATCCTGGCGGACCTTCGAACGCGCGAAGACTTGCCCTGGTCTCTCTTGAATATCGTTGGAGAGGAATCTCCCCTTCCTGACACTGGAGAAACAGATCCTTCGGCCAATCGTTACAGCGAAGCCGATGCGGGAGTTCTTCTCAGCAAACCCGCGAATCCCGAACAGATTCGCATTGCCAAGCAACTTGAGGAATACGGTGGCGTTTTGGTTCAAGGCCCCCCGGGCACGGGAAAGACGCACACGATCGGAAATCTCATTGGTCACCTGCTGGCCCAAGGGAAAAGCGTCCTTGTCACCAGCCATACCACAAAAGCGCTGCGCATGGTGCGCCATCACATTGTTCCCGAGCTGCGTCCTCTGTGCGTCAGCCTTCTTGAAAGCGACCTGGACAGCCGCAAACAATTGGAAAGCGCGGTCGGCTCCATTGCGGAAAGATTGTCGCGTGCCGATGCGGGTTCGCTCGAAATCGAATGGAAGAAATTGGAAGCCGAGCGCGGTGAACTGCTGAAAAAGCTCGACGATGTCCGCAACCAGTTTGCCGACGCCCGTGCCGACGAGTACCGCGAAATTATCATCGCCGGAAAAGCGTGGGCCCCTGCTGACGCCGCTCGCAATGTCGCGCAGCAAAAAGAAACTCTTGGTTGGATTCCCGGCCCAGTCGCTGCCGTCGCGCCTTTGCCCCTCTCCCCGGGTGCATTGGCCGATCTCTACCGCACCAACGTTTCCGTCTCTCGCGAAGACGAAGCCGAACTCTCAGGCCACCTCCCCGAGCTCCATGATTTGCCTCGGCCCGAAGACTTCGAGGCCTCCGTCAGCGAGCGCAATCACCTCGGTATGGAAGATCTCGATCTGCGTTCCGATCTCTGGCAGTCCGGCGCGTCTCAAGGCCCACCCGACGAGCTGGAATCGCTCGCCGCCAGCTTGACCCATGTCGTCGAGCCTCTTTCCGGAAAAGATAAGTGGAAGCTTGCCGCCGTTTACGCCGGCAAATACGGAGACGCGCATCGCCAGCCCTGGGATCAATTGGTCAGCTTCGTCCGCCTCGTTCATCGCGAAGCCGCCAACGCGCAGGAATCCTTCGTCAAGTACGGGCCGCAGCTCTCTGGTAATTCTCCGCACGAAGATCAAGAGCGCATCGCTGGCGAAATCCTCGCCCATCTCGAGGGTGGCGGCAAGCTTGGCTCTTTTGTGCTGCTCACTCACAAGGCCTGGAGCCACTTCATCGAAGCAACAAGAGTCAAAAACGCCCGACCGCGCCTCCCTGAACACTTCCAAGCGCTGCGACAGCTCGCGCGCCTCATGAACCTGCGCCAGGACCTCGCCGGCCGCTGGGATCGTCAAGTGGCCGCTCTCGGCACGCCGCCTTCCGCTGAAATGGGCGAAGAAGTCGAAAAAACTCTCATGCAGTTTTGCGATGCCATCGAGAATTGCGTCGGCTGGCACGAGCACACCTGGCTACCGCTGCAACAACAACTCGAGGATCTCGGTTTTCGCTGGGAAAAGTTTCTTGCCGAACAGCCCCCGGTCGTTGGCGCTGACGGCGAATTGGTGCGCATTGGCAAGGCCGTCAATCAATCCCTCCTTTCCATCCTCGACTCGCGTTACAAGAAGCTGAAGCTGCTTCAGCTCGAGGAAGAGATCCGCGATCTCAAGAATCGCCTCAAACTGGCTGCTCGCCTCGCCAAATCCTCTAGAGTCATTTCCAAGCTCCTCGCCGCCGTGAAGGACGAAGATTCGAACGACTACCGCGACGCCTACGAGCGCCTTCTGGAACTCAAAAGCCGCCAGGCCGACCTCGATCTCCGCCGCGCCCTGCTCACCAAGCTCGAAAGCGCCGCGCCTTCCTGGGCCGCCGCCATTCGCAATCGCACCGGCACGCACGGCCGCGGTGAGCCGCCGCGCGATCCCGCTGCGGCCTGGACTTGGCGCCAGCTCAACGATGAACTCGACCGCCGCTCAGGCGTTTCTCTTGAGGCGCTCCAGACCAAAAGCGAAAAACTTCGTGAACAGCTTCGCCGCGTCACCGTCGACCTCATTGACAAGCGGGCCTGGGCCGCCCAGGCCCGCCGCACTTCCTCCCGCCAGCGCCAAGCGCTGGTCGGATGGCTGGACACCATTCGCCGCATCGGCAAAGGCCACGGCATCCGCGTTGCTCTCCTCCGCGCCGAGGCCGCCAGGAAAATGTCCGAATGCCGCAGCGCCGTTCCGGTCTGGGTAATGCCTCTGTCACGCGTGGTCGAAAATTTCGACCCGCGCACCACTCGCTTCGACGTCGTCATCATTGACGAAGCCAGCCAGAGCGACGTCATGGCCCTCGTCGCTCTCTACCTCGGAAAAACCGTCCTCGTCGTTGGAGACCACGAGCAAGTCAGCCCTTCCGCCGTCGGTCAAGATCTTGGCTTCATCCAGAACCTCATCTTCCAGTACCTCCCGGGAATTCCCAATTCCGATCTCTACGATGGTCAAATTTCCATCTACGACCTAGCACGCCAATCCTTCGGCGGCACCACTTGCCTCGTCGAACATTTCCGTTGTGTCCCGGAGATTATCCAGTTCAGCAACTTGATTTCCTACGATTACCGCATCAAGCCTTTGCGTGACGCCAGCCGCGTGCAACTCCGCCCTCACACTATTGCCTATCGTGTCCCCGGTTCGAGCCGCGACGGCAAGATCAATCGTCAGGAGGCCCTGGCCACCGCCTCCCTCCTCGCCGCGGCGATCGAGCAGCCGGAATATAAAAAAAACGACGCCGGCCAGCCGACCAGCTTCGGCGTGGTCTCTCTGGTCGGCGACGAACAGGCCATCGAGATTGACAATCTTCTCCGCGGACATCTCTCGCCCGACCGCTATGAACTCCATCGCCTTCTTTGCGGTAACGCCGCGCAATTCCAAGGCGACGAACGCGACGTCATCTTCATCTCTTTAGTCGATACCGCGCAGCACGGCCCGCTATCCCTCCGCGACCAAGAATTGTTCAAGCAGCGCTTCAACGTCGCAGCAAGCCGCGCCCGCGACCAGATGTGGATTGTCCACTCCCTCAGTCCCAACAACGACCTCAAGGCCGACGACCTTCGCCGCAAGTTGATCGAGCACGCCCAAGATCCCAGCCGCCTCATGCGCGCGCTCGATGAAAAAGAGAAGCGCACCCAGTCCGCATTCGAACGCGAAGTCATGAAACGCCTCAGCTCCGCCGGTTATCGCGTCGCTCCGCAATGGCGAGTCGGCGCGTTTCGAATCGACCTGGTTGTCGAAGGTGACGGCCGCCGACTTGCCATCGAGTGCGATGGCGACCGCTATCATCCCCTCGAAAAACTTCCCGAGGACATGGACCGCCAGTCCGTCCTCGAGCGCATGGGCTGGATCTTCACGCATGTCCGCGGCACCGAATTCTTCCGTAACCCAGACCGCGCCATGAAACCCGTTTTCGAAAAACTCCTGTTGCTTGAAATTTCTCCCAACGGCGCCGCTTCGGATGCTGCCGCGAAGAAACAGCCTTACGGCGATCTCGTCGAACGCGTCATCCGCCGCGCCGAAGAACTTCGTACCAAGTGGTTGGTCCCCGCGCAAGGTAGCGCTCGCCGCGAGAGGGAGCCTCGCGAAGTGCCGCAACCTGATCCAGCAGTCTGAAGCGCGTGCGCAGTCTCGGCATCCTCCGCCCGGTCTAGTTCATTTATACTTCGTTTTACAAAACGTCTGCGCATTCCGACCAGGAGAAGCCGTGACAAGATTCAGGCTAAGTTTCATCCTCGTTTTTCTTCCCGCCGTCTTTTTCGCCGGCTCCCTGCAAGCTTCGCCGCAATCGCCGCCGAGTACCGTTACATCTGAGCAACCCAGCGCTAGCGCCGCAACCCAATCACCCGCTTCACGGAGCGCGCAATTTCAGCCCAAGAACAAAATCACTGCTTATACCCTCCCGCCCGATCTCTACCGCAAAGCCCGCAACCGCGGCCGCGTCGGCTTTGCCTCCCGCATCTTCGGCTTTTTCTACGGCCTTCTGGTCCTCTGGTTCGTCCTGCGTCGCAAGCTCTCCGCGAAATATCGCGACTGGGCCAAAAGGTTTTCGCGCCACGGCTTCCTTCAAGCGCTCGCTTTCACCCCGCTCCTCGTCCTGACCATCGGCGTTCTCCAGCTTCCCATCGACATCTTTCACGAATCGGTCTCGAAGCTATACAAAATTTCCGTCCAGCCCTGGTCATCCTGGACCGCCGATTGGGCCAAGGCCCAGCTCCTCGCCATCATCATCGGCAGCTTGCTCGCCTGGATTCTCTACGCCGTCATCCGCAGGAGCCCGCGCCGCTGGTGGCTGTATTTCTGGATCATTTCGCTGCCGCTCTTGCTGTTCGGCATTTTCATCTCTCCCTACGTAATCGACCCGCTGTTCAACAAATACGAACCGCTTTCCACCAAGGCGCCTCAGCTCGTCCCCGAACTCCAGCGCGTCACCCGCCGGGCCGGCCAGGAAATTGCCCCTGAGCGCATGTTCTGGATGAAGGCCAGCGACAAAACGATCGCCACCAACGCCTCCGTCAACGGCTTCGGCGCCTCCAAGCGCATCATCATTTGGGACACCACTCTCGCCGAGGAAACCACCGATGAAGTGCTCACGGATTTTGGCCACGAAATGGGTCACTACGTCCTGGGTCACATCTGGAAGGGGTTTCTATTCTCCGCCGTAATAATTTTCGTTCTTCTCTACCTCGGCTACCGCTCCATCGGCTGGCTTCTCGCGCGTTTCGGAGCCACTTGGGGGGTCGTCTCACTCGATGATTGGGCCTCGCTTCCTGCGCTTCTCTTGCTTCTTACTCTCTTCGATTTTGCCGCCGACGTCATCGGCAATACCTTCAGCCGTTATGAGGAGAACCAGGCCGACGTCTACAGCCTCGAAGTCACCCACGGCATCGTTCCGGACGCCGGCCAGGCTTTCGCGCACTCCTTCCAGACCTATGGCGAAACCGTTCTCGTGGATCCTGACCCCAATCCTGTCAACGTCTTCCTCTTTTTCGATCATCCCACCGTCGCCGACCGCATCCACCTGGGCGTCAGCTACGACCCTTGGTCCAAAGGCGAATCACCCCAATTCGTCAAGTGACGCTCCGTTAGGAGCAGCCTCATTTTTTACGGTTTTTTGACTTGGTTTTCCAGCCGTTTCAGCGTAAATTTTTACGCGCCAGCCTCTGAGGTATCCATGAGAATTCTTATCGCTATTCCCTTGCTCTTGCTATCTGTTTTCTTCTTCGCTCCGGCGCTTCCCGAGGCGCCTGCGGGCTTCGACAACAAGAGCAACGGGCTGGTGGACGACGCCACGCACATGGCGGATCAAGTCAAGTTCGACGAAATCGAGCAAATATCCGACGGGCTCGGCCCGCTCTACAACGCGCAATCCTGCCGCGAGTGCCATCAGAATCCCACTTCCGGTGGCTCCAGCCAGGTCTCTGAATTGCGTGTCGGTCACCGTGGCCCCGGCGGCAAGTTCCAGAATCCCGAGATCCCCATCGCCCGCGGTACGGAGATCATTAAGGGCCGCACCCTGGTGAACGACCGCGCCATTTGCCCGAAGGCCGCCTTCCCCAGCACGGAAATTCAGGAGCGCGTTCCAGATTCGGAGAACATTCGTACCTTCCGAGTTTCTCTTAGTGTTCTCGGTGATGGATTCGTGGAAGCCGTCCCCGATCAGACTTTTGTTGACCTCGCTAAGGACCAATGCCGGAAAAACCACAAGATTTGCGGCCAGGTACTCTACGTTCCCATCCTCGAGGCTCTCGGCCAGACCGGGGTCGGCCGCTTCGGCTGGAAAGACCAGCACGCCAGCCTGCTGTCGTTTTCCGCCGACGCTTATCTCAACGAAATGGGCATCACCAATCGCCTCCAGCCCGACGAAGTCAGCAATCTTTGCAACACCGCCTCCGAACCCAACGACACCACCGGCCCCGACGGCCTCGCGGACATCGATCGTTTCGCGCGCTTCATCCGCGCCACCGAAACTCCCGCTCGCGACTCGCAGCTTGCGCAAACTCCCAAAGCAAAATTAGGTGCCGATTTATTTGTTAAGGTCGGCTGCGATATTTGTCACGTCCAGACGCTCACCACAGCTCCCGCCGGCACAACAGTCAACGGCGGCACCTTCACCATCCCAGCGGCGCTCGGGGATAAGCAGTTTCATCCCTATGGAGACTTCCTGCTTCACAATGTCGGCACCGGCGACGGCTTCGTCGTGGCCATGCTGGAGCACTACGGCAAGAAAATGTACCAGACCAACTGGAGAAACCTCTCCATCCCCGATTACAACAACACTGCAAACAAAATCCGCACCGCTCCGCTTTGGGGTGTCCGCCTGCACTCACGTCTCATGCACGATGGAGATTCCGTAACCCTTTTTGACGCCATCCTGCGCCATGGCGGCGAGGCCGCTCGCGTTACCAAGAAATTCAAAAAGCTGAATCCCGCCGAAAAGGAGGCCCTCCTCGAATTCTTGCGCTCGCTCTAAACGGCTCGTGCTAACTTTATCCCCGATCTACGCACCCTGCCCGCCCGGCCGGGTAATTGTTTGCGCAAAGGCCCATTTCGAACCCCCTTGCTCCGCCTCTTTCTTTGCTAGCCTGTAGATACGAAACGACATACCCCACGCTGTGGAAAATAATCGGCCATCTATTGAAAATGGGGCGTGTCGCTATCTTCTTACCATGGATATTGTGGCCACATTGTGGTCACCGCCATGTTTCGCCTCGAAGGGGGTTGACGTGAATATCAGATCGGCACTTCTCGCTGTAACTGGCATCCTCGGCATTCTGGCTGTTCCCGCGCTCGGTCAGGCGCCCCTGTCTGCCAGTCCCCCTAAAACTGTTTCGCGCACCACCAAGGCCGTGAATTATCGCCGCGCCGGCGGCTCCACCAAGATCGATTTTCAAGGCACGGAATTGATGCAGCAAGCCGTCGGCGAAGCCAAGGTGCAAAACAAGGGCAGCCGTACGGAGATTGAAGCAAGGTTCGCGGGCCTTGATGAGGCCACCAAATTTGGCCTCGAATATCTGACCTACGTTCTCTGGGCCGTCTCTCCCGGAGGCCGCGCCGTAAACCTCGGCGAGGTCGTGCTGAAAAATGGCAGTGGTGAAGTGAAAGCCATTTCCGAGATGCAAACCTTCGGCATGATCGTCACCGCCGAACCGTATTTCGCCGTCAATCAACCCGGTAACACCGTCGTGCTGGAAAACGTTTTTGGTCCCGCCACGCTCGGCAAAGTCGAAAACATCGACGCCAGCTACGAGCTTGTCGGCCGCGGCATCTACTCTTCCTCCAACACCAAAATCGAAAACGCCATCTTTGGCATCGACCGCAAGACCCCGCTTGAACTTTTTGAAGCGCGCAACTCCTTGCGCATCGCGCACATCGCCCTGGCCGACAAATATGCCGCTCCCACACTCGCTAAGGCCGAACAGCAGCTCCGCAACGCGGAAGAGGTTTACGCGCGCAAGAGCGACAAGAAATCCGTCATAGCTGCCGCCCGCGAAGTTGTCGAAACCGCCGAAGAAGCCCGCGTCATGGCCGTGAAACAAAAAGCCGAGGAAGACGCCCAGGCAAAAATCGCCGCGGACAAGAGAGCCGCCGAAGAACGCGAAGCCAAGGCCCGCGCCGACGCCATAGCTGAAGGTCAGCGCCGCCAGGAAGCCGAGCAGGCTCGCCAACAAGCCGAAACCGCAAAGGCTGAAGCCGTGCGCATGCAGCAGGAAGCGCAGAAAGCCGCCCAGGACGCCGCGCGTCAGAAAGCCGAAGCCGAGAAGGCCAGCGCCGCGGCCTTAGTCCAGCAGCAGGCCGCGCAGGCTGCCGCCGACCAAGCCGCAAGAGACAGGGCTTCCGCGCAAGCACAGCAGCGTGCCGCCGAGGCCGAAACCGAAAAGGCGCGCCGCGCCGCCGCGCAAGCCGAGTCCGAAAAGGCCCAGCTTCGCGCCCAGCTTCTCAGCCAGTTGAATTCCATTTTGCAGACGCGCGACTCCGCCCGCGGCCTCATCGTCAATATGGCGGACGTGCTCTTTGACACTGGCAGCTACACGCTCAAGTCCGGCGCCCGCGAAAAGCTCGCCAAAATTTCCGGCATCGTCCTCGCGCATCCCGGCCTCTCTCTCCAGATCGAAGGTCACACCGACAGCATCGGCGGCGACGATTTCAATCAGCAACTCTCCGAACGCCGCGCCGATTCCGTCCGCGATTTTCTCGCCGAGCAGGGTGTCGCCGGTTCTTCCATTACCGCCCGCGGCTTCGGCAAGAACCAGCCCGTCGCCACCAATGACACCGCCGAAGGCCGCCAGCGCAACCGCCGCGTCGAGCTCGTCGTCAACGGTGACGCCATCGGCAACACCGCCGTGGCTTCCGCCGCGCCGGCTTCCGCCGCGCCGTCGCAGCCGTAGCACTTCTCCCCTCTCCTCTGGTAGTGGCGCAGCATGCTGCGCCACTACCGCCCACACCTCTCCGCTTTCCACCGCGTTCCTTTTTTCTCCGTTCGCCCACGCATCCCTCGGAGAGCCCTCGCCGCCGTCCTCACCCTGTCGCCTCCTTCGGCAGAAAAATCCGCCAGCAACTCCAAGTCCTCCGCGACTTGGGCCTCCTCGAATTCCTCGGCTCCGGCTCCTACCGTTTACGCTGAGCGCTCGGTGCCCCAGCCTTCGGTCTAGATGCTATGGGTTTTGCCTCTTCTCCCGCCAGTTCGCCCGCGCCCCGCCTTCGTCCCTTTCCTCCGCACCAATTTGATTTCGAGCCTGCTATCCAACGCATACTTTGCGCCTAGTTCTCTCTTCACAAGGTCGTGATCGCCAGCCGGGGAAACGACGCCTGATACATCCGCGCATCCAGCGTCAGTAATTTGTAACCGCTCACCAACGCATGCGCCCCAATCAAAAAATCCGCCAGAATGCGCCGTGGTTCCTCTTCCTTCTGCTTCCGCCGCCGCGCCGCATAACTCTGAAAAGCCGCTCCCGCTGCGCGCCAGACTCTCTCCCCCAACTCCCATTCCACCGCGATGCCCGTTTCTTCGCAGAATCTGTCGACAAACGCGTCTCTCCGCCCCGGCGCCGCCATCAATTCCGCATACACTGCTCCCGATATCACTAGCGTGCCTTCGTTAGACGCTTTATCCAACGCCGCCCGCGCTATGCGATGGAGAGTGTCTTCCGCATCCCAAAGCGCCACAATGACGTTTGTGTCGATCGCAGTCGTCATTCCTCGTCATATCCTCGTAGTTCACGCATCCACTTCTGTACCGCCTTTCTGCCCTTTCCGATTCCTGGATTGCCGATTCCCATGTACTTCGCAAAGGGACTCTCTTTCCGCACCGCCGTCACGCGCATGCCCTTTCCATCTTCCTCAAATTGCAATCGGTCTCCGGCCCGCACCCCGAGCCGGCGCCGCACTTCCCGCGGTATGGTGATTTGCCCCTTGCTCGTGACCTTCGCCTGTTTCTTCATCGCCGCACTCCCATTTCCTTACTTTATCACATTTTCCTTACTTCTGAGTTGACCGTGACGAAGCGCTACGGGTCTTGCCCTTTCCGACGCCATTTCGGTGGGGCTTCACCCGCCTTTTTCCAATTTTCTATTGACAAAAAGAGAGTCCCAGCGTACAGTATTTCTTGGGTAATATTGTGCCCGAACAGGAGAGCGCCAGCCACCTTGCTGGCGTTTTTGCTTGCGGATCCAGGGCATCCAGGTCGGCAGCAGCGCTTTCAACTGCACCGACCAGGGATAGCCCGCCGCCTCCCATACGCTGGTCAGCACGCTCAGCAGTTCGTGCCCATAGCTCTGCCCGCGTTTTCGTACCGGCCGATCGCGTCGCTTCCCGGGTGCCGGGCCATTCAATATGCGTATGGCGTATTTTCGGTGGTAGCCCGTGGTCAAGCAAAATTCGTTCAGCATTTCCCGTTTCGCCTTACGATCTGCTTTGCCATACCGCCCATAAATAACTCGGAAATACTCCCATTTCCCCTTGCGCCCCAAATGAACCCTCCCCAAATCGTCTTTGTCTCGGGTTACATCTTAAATGGCGCGACGTTGTCCCCTCTGGTTACATTTTAGATGGCGCGATACGCCCCCTTGACCGTTCCCCCTCGAAGGTGTAGAGTCCGCCCATTAGGCCCCTACCCAGCACTTCCCGATCGAAGGAGGAACGTATGTCTTTCCGCAAAGCCCTCTGGGCCTTAGCTGTGGTGGTGTGTCTCGCAGCTCCCGTCGCCGCCCAGGCTCAGGGGGACTATCTCGACGTCTACATGGTCAAAGTGAAGCCGGAAAAACTCGCCGACTTCCAAGCACTCACCAAGAAGTGGGCTGACGCCAATCGCCGCTACAATGGCGATCGTTGGCTCGCTCTCGAAACCGTCTATGGCGAGAGCAATGTCTACCTATTCACCAGCACTCGCAAGGACTACGCCGATGTCGGCGCAACCGAAGCAGCCGCCATGCTCGCCGCCAACAAAGCCTTCGGCAAGGAAACCGCTCAGAAAATGGAGCAGGACTTCAGTAACTGCCTGGTATGGTCCCGCAGTGAACTCCGCCGCCGCCGTTGGGACCTTAGCCGCAAGCCTCCTACCGACCCTGATGCCTACGCCAAGTTCATTGGCGAATCGCGCCTCTTGCGCACCACCGCCGTGCATATACGTTCGGGACACGTCCCGGACTTTGAGGCTCTTCTGAAAGACATGAAGGAAGCCGGCGAAAAGAATCCGAACGCCCAACCAGTGTTCGTTTCCCAAGTCGTCGAAGGCAGCAAGGGCGCTACCTTCTACATCTCCACGCTGCGCTCTTCCTTCGGCGGCTTCGACCACAACCCCACCACTCGCGAAATCCTAGGCGAGGAAGGCTACAAAAAGTTCCAGCAGATCAACGCCGACGCCGTCGAGACTGCTGAATCCACTCTCTATCGCTTCGCGCCGGATATCAGCAATCCTCCCGACGAAATCGCAAAAGTCGCTGCCGAGTTCTGGCGCCCCAAAGCCATGATGGCTGCTGCCACGACCAAACCCAAAACCGCCACCATGGAACCCACTGCTGCGAAGGAACTCACAAAGAAGCAATAGACCTTAGAAGCAGTCCAAGCGAAACAACCATCGGCAACCCACCCGCACGCTTGCAGCCCTATCCCCCAAGCGTGCGGGCACTCGTTCTGACCTCTCACCGCACTCATTCCTCGGTTCCACCACTCCCGCTTTCAGGAGTCACGCACCGGTCAGCCATCATCTCGGCAAAAATGCGGGCTGGTGCCCCCGGCCAAATCTCGGCACGAAGCCCGCGGGCGCCGCCGCCTTCGGTTTTAAATGCTGCTGGTTTTGACTCTTCCCCCGCCATTTCGCTGCCGCCCCGCCTTTGTCCCTTTCTTGCGCACCAATTTGATTTCGACCCTGCTGTCCAACGCATGCGCCACGCGGACCGTTAGAATTCTTCAGGCCACTTTCTCGCCGCGTGCATCACCGCAAGGATCCAAACTTCTTTCTTCTCTATACGGTAGCCGACGATAATCGGTGTGCCGGGAATGACCAACTCCCGCGTCCCTGCCATGCGCCCCTTGCGGCCCGCCATCGGATGCCGGGCGAGCACTTCTACTGTTTCCCAGATATGATTCGTGATTCGTCGCGCTGCGGCAGGGTTCTCGGCCGCGGCATATTCGTAGGCTGACACCAATTCTTCTGTGGCAGGCGTCGTCCACTGGATGACCATTTGCCGGAAGCTACTTCGAGCGGCCCGTTTTCTGAATCATCTTTTTCACTTCGGCATGCGCCACGAATTTCCCTTCCTTCGCTGCGCGCAGGCCCTTGGCCATCAGCTTGGCGTGATATGCGTTGAGTTCCAGATAATGCTCGACAGCTTCATTCAGCAGGTAACTGCGATCCCGATCCAAACTCTCGGCGAGGGCATCAAGAATCTCGACTGCCCCGGACCGCATGCGGAAACTGATCGTTTTTAAGGTGCTCATAATGGCATATAATACGCGGTAACTTGCTGTATTGCAACCTCCTTGCCCATGCGCCCGGATCAACGTGCCAATCGTCAGATTGCGTGGCTCATTCTCCATCGCCGAAATCTTCGGCGCTCTTTCTTTGAACTCTTAACTTTCACCTTTGAACTTTCACCTGCTTGTCCTCGAAAACAAAAAAAAGAGGAGGCAAAACTTCGCCCCCTCCTCTCAACGGAACCGCCGCCATCAGCTATTTATGGCCGGAGTGCGTGATCCGCGCCATGATGTCGCGCCGGCTGTCAAGCACGGTGGAACCTGCGAATTCCGCGCGTTCTGCCGCACTCCACTTAGCTTGCGTTGCGTTGATGGCTGCCGCCCACTTATCCATGCCTTCGGTATTGGGGTAGCTGATGACCACGCAGCGCGTCGACGGCGCTGAAGAGTTTACGTACTGCTCGTCCACGCCGTAGTACGTAGCCACGCCCTTCTTGACCTGTTCCTCAAACGTCGGCACCAGGAGCTTCTTGAGCGTTGCGGTGTAGTCCCCCGGCTTGTCCGCTTTAGCATTCGAGCAGACCACGCGCAGGTACGTCGGCGTTCCGCTGCCCACACGGTACATCGACGTCTGCATCAAGTAGTCTTCGTGCTTGGTGGCTGCGATTTGCCCGGGCCGCGGACCGGCCTTGCGGATTTCGTCGAGCACCTTCATCAACCCCAAAATCGATGTCGACGACCACGCCGCCCCGTGCGTATATCCGTCGGGTGTGTGTACGACTTGCTCAAAGGTGGACCAGCTTACGATGGTTCCATCAGCCGTCAGTTTCTCCGCGATCGGAACGACCGTCTTCTCGGTATCTTCCGAGTATGCCGCCCAATTCGCACGCGGCACTTGGAACTGGCTTACAAACGTATACACCGTCGGCGTCGGTTCCATTTGGGGAAGAGCCGCCGGTACAAGCATCACTGCTAACACAATCACAAGCAGGCCCGCTATCCGTTTCATCATTTCTTAGTCCTCCTGGACTCTCTGGCAGGCCGCGCGGCGTAAACGGTGGAAGGCCGCTCCTCGTCGCTCTAATCGCAAACCTCGCGCAGAGTGCGGGGATACGGCGTTCGCTCTTGTTTAGCTAACCTGGGAAATGTGGCTTGCGCCCGGGGTTCCAACCAGTGTGCACTGACGGTATGCCCCCACCCTCTCAATGTCAACTTGATTCCTCTGTACACATGTTCGTCGGCGCCGTCGCCTTTGGTGGTGCCTGCCGCGACCCGGTCGGGGAGGCCGCGGGTTTTGACTTTTCCCCGGCCATTTCGCCCCCCGCCGAGCGCCGCAGAATCGAGAAAGACCTTGCCCGCATAACTTTCGGCGCCCAGTAGGGGAGCGACCATGGAGACCTGCGGGAGCCCGCTTTTATCCGTCGGAGGATGATTATCCTGAGCGACCGAGGGGAGATGAAGGTTCACTCTCCCTTCAGTCACCGGCCCGCTCCGACCTTGTCGAGGTCACGAATCGCCAGTCACTTCCTACTTTCAACCGTGAACCGTCGACTGTGAACTTTTCGCTAGGTCCGGTAGCTTGCATTGATACGGATATACTCCGCAGTGAAGTCGCAGGTCCAGTAGCGAGCCATGGCTTTGCCCGCGTGCAGATTCACGACCAGCGGAACGTGTTCGGCAAGAAGTTTGTTGCTGGCGGCGCGCTCGTTGAAATCGAGCGGCTGGCCGCGCCGCAGGACGGGGATGCCCGCCATTTTGATATCCACGCGCGACGTGTCAAAGAAAATGCCGGAGCGCCCGGCGGCGGCGAAGATGCGGCCCCAGTTGGGGTCGCCGCCGGCGAAGGCCGTTTTGACAAGCGGAGATGTGGCGATCGTTTCCGCGATGCGGCGTGCGTCGGCTTCGTTCTTCGCGTTGCGCACTTCGATTTCGATGACGCGCTGCGCGCCTTCGCCGTCAGCCACGATTTGCAGCGCGAGCGAACGGCAGACCTCTTCAAGGGCGGAAGTGAACGCACGGTGCGACGACGTGCCCGCTTTGATCGAAGGCGCACCCGCTTCGCCGTTGGCGAGAACCAGCAACGTGTCGTTCGTGGAAGTGTCGCCATCCACGCTGATCGCGTTGAACGTGCGACCGGTGACGTCATGCAGCGTTTTTTGCAGGAGCGAAGGAGCAATCGCCGCATCCGTGGCGACAAACGCGAGCATCGTCGCCATATTCGGATGGATCATCCCCGCGCCTTTGGCGCAGCCCACCAGATGAATTCTCTTGCCTGCCATCATGAACGAGGCGGCCGCGGTTTTTGGGCGCGTATCCGTGGTGCAGATCGCGAGCGACAATTCCGCGAACGAGCGGGCGGAAGGACGGCGATGGCGCGCAATGACCGGCAGCGCGCGAAGAATTTTCTCCAGCGGCAGCGGGACGCCAATCACGCCTGTGGAGCAGACGAACAATTCCTGCGGCGTGCAGCCAAGCCGCTTCGCAGCTTCGGCAACCGTGCGCAAAGCCGCGGCGTGACCCGCCGCGCCAGTGGCGCAATTGGCATTGCCGGCATTCACCACGACCGCACTCATGTGGCCCTTCGATGAGCGCAAGTGTTCTTTGGAAATGAGCACCGGCGCGGCGACGACAAGATTTTGCGTGAAGACCGCGGCGGCCGAGGCCGGAACGTCGCTCGAAAGAATCGCGAGATCGAGCGCGCCGGTTTTCTTTAAGCCGCAGGCGGTCGCCGCAAAGCGAAACCCGCGCGGCAAAGAGGCTTCCGAAAGTGCGTGCTTTATCAACGGGACGTCCGTGTGACTAGCGCGGCGCTTCCGGAAGGGACCTCCGATCCTCCGCAACGGCAGCGAGGGAGGATTGGTGTTTCGTTGCTGGGCTTGTGTTCATGGCTTGGCTCCTGTTTTGGTGGTTTTCTTGTTGAGACGTCCTTCCAAATCGGCAATGGCGGCGCGCACGTTTTCGGGCGCGGTGCCGCCGGGAACTTTCTTCGCGGCGAGGGCCGCCTCCACGCTGAGGCTCTTCGCGAAATCGGCTTCAAATGCGGGCGAGATTTTCTTCAATGTGTCGATGGAAAGGGCAGTCCATGAAACATTTTGCTTTTCCGCCTCGCGCAGCACTTTGCCGACGATGTCGTGGGCCTGGCGGAAGGGAATGCCTTTGTGCACGAGATAGTCCGCGGCTTCGGTGGCAAGCAGCGCTGGATTGGACGCCGCAGTTTTCAATCGGTCAGCATTGAATTTCGTAGAAGCGATGGCGCCCGCCGCAACTGCGAGCATGTCCGCGACCTGATCGTGCGCGGCGAACAACGCTTCTTTGTCTTCCTGGAGGTCGCGCTGGTAACTCGTGGGCAGGCCTTTCAGTGTTGTGAGAAGACCGAGCAGCGCGCCGGTGATGCGGCCCGTTTTGCCGCGGATCAGTTCCCAAGCGTCGGGATTTTTCTTTTGGGGCATGAGGCTGCTGCCGGTGGAGTATTCGTCGGGAAGAATGACGTAAGAAAATTCTTGCGACGCAAAAATCACGAAGTCTTCCGCAAGGCGCGAAAGATGTGTCGCGATTCCGCAGAGCGCGAAAAGATAATCGAGTGCAAAGTCGCGGTCGCTGACGGCGTCAAGGCTGTTCGCGGTGATGCGGGAAAATCCAAGCTGGCGCGCAATCGCGTTGCGATCAACCGCGAACGAATTTCCCGCGAGCGCGCCCGAGCCCATCGGACACGCGTCCGCGCTGGCCGCCGCGTTTCTCAGGCGCGTGATATCGCGTGTGAACGCTTCGGCATGCGCGAGGAGGAAATGCGAAAGCACAATCGGCTGCGCGTGCTGCATATGCGTCATGCCCGCCATGGGCACGCTCAGATTGGCTTTTGACTGCAGCAGAAATGCGTTCAGCAAGGCTTCGAGGCTGCGCTGAACTTCTGCGGCAGCATCGATGACGAATAACCGGAAATCGGTGGCGACCAACTCATTGCGGCTGCGGCCGGTATGCAGTTTCCAGCCGAGCGGCCCGAGTTCTTCGACCAGCGCTTTTTCGACGAAGTGGTGGACGTCTTCCGCGCCGGCGCCGAATTTTTCTAGCCACGCGGAATCCGTGCTGGCCCGCTCGAAAATCCTATCGAGCGCCGCGAGCGTTTGCTTCACTTCCGTCGCGGTGAAAATGCCGATGGGCTCCAAAGCCCGAGCCCACGCACGATCCACGGCAAGCTCATAAGGCAAGAGGCGGCGATCGAACGCAAACGAGCGTTGGAACGCGTCGAACCGTTCGTTCGGTGCGCGCTCGAAGCGTCCGCCCCACAGCCGGTCGTCTTTGCGTTCGGTCATTGCCGTTCTCAGTCGTCAGTAGTCAGTTGGTCACGGAAAAATTGACAACGGTATCGTGGCGGCACTATTTCACAATTTGCTCTCGGCCTTTGCTTTCGGCCGGACGGTGACGGGCAGCGCGAAAAGATTGATGAAGCCTTCGGCGTCCTTGGGGTTGTAGCGGCCCATGGTGAAGCTGGCCAGGTCGGCGCGATAAAGCGAAAAAGGCGAAACGCGTTTCGTAACGTTGAGCGTGCCCTTCCACAATTTCAGGCCGACGGCGCCGGTGACGCGCAGCTGCGCGACGTTGAAAAATCCGTCGAGCGCTTCGCGTAACGGCGCGAACCACAAACCGTAGTAGACCAGCTCGGCGTAGCGCAACGAAAGTGCTTGCTGAAAATGCGCGGTCTCGCGATCGATGGTGAGCCGCTCGAGTTCTTGATGCGCTTTGACGAGGAGGGTTCCGCCGGGAGTTTCGTAGGCGCCGCGCGATTTCATTCCGACGAGGCGATTTTCGACGAGGTCGGTGCGGCCGATGCCGTGTTTCGCGGCGATTTCGTTGAGCGTGTTGAGCAGATCGATGGGGCCGAGTTTCGAACCGTTGACGGAAACGGGGGTGCCGGACTCGAATCCGATTTCAACTTCCTCGGCTTTGTCCGGAGCTTTCTCGGGTGAAACGACCCACTGCCACATCGCCTCGTTCGGCGCGTTGGCAGGATCTTCGAGCTCGCCGCCTTCGTGGCTGAGGTGCCAGATGTTGCGATCGCGGCTGTAGATGTTTTTCTTGCTCTGCTCGACGGGAACGTTGTGCTTCTGCGCGTAGGCAATAGCATCTTCGCGGGAATCGATGTCCCACTCGCGCCAGGGAGCAATGATCCGGACATTGGGCGCGATGGCTTTGTAAGCCAATTCGAAACGGACTTGATCGTTGCCCTTGCCGGTGCAGCCGTGAGAAAGCCCATCGGCGCCGAGCTTCAGCGCAATTTCCGCCTGGCGTTTGGCGATGACCGGCCGCGCCATGGAAGTGCCGAGGAGATAGGTGTGCTCGTAGACGGCGCCGGCGCGGAGAGTCGGCCAGATGTAGTCGCGCACAAACTCTGCGCGCAGATCTTCGATGTGCGCTGCGGAAGCGCCGGTGGCGAGCGCTTTTTTGCGCGCGGCTTCCAGATCTTCCTGCTGGCCAACGTCACCGATTACAGCGATGACTTCGCAGCCGTAGTTTTCCTTGAGCCACGGAATGATGATGGAGGTATCCAGGCCGCCTGAATAGGCGAGTACGACTTTCTTCGGTTTGTTCAATTGCTTATTCACGATTCCTTTCTTGCGTATAGCTGTTGCCAAGCAGGGGCGCAGCGGTGCTGCGCCCCTACAAAGAAAATTCGATGCGAGGCGATAACTAGCATCGATAGATCAGAATAAAGTATGCAGGATGGCCTTCTGCACGTACATGCGGTTTTCGGATTGATCGAGGACGACCGACTGCGGGCCGTCGAGTACTTCCGGGGTGACTTCCAATCCGCGGTGTGCCGGAAGGCAATGCATGAAGACGGCGTCCGGCGCGGCAAGTGACATGAGTTCTGGATTCACCTGGTAAGGCTGGAACGCGGCGGCACGCACTTTCTCCTCGGCTTCAAAGCCCATGCTGGTCCACGAATCGGTGTAAACGGCTTGCGCGTCGCTCACCGCTTCGCGCGGGTCGGTCATCAATTCGATTTTGGCCTTCGTTTCGCGGGCCACGCGCTTGCCATCGGCGACAACTTCAGGCAGGGGCGTGTATTCCGACGGCGTCGCGACGCGCAAGTGAACGCCCAACCGCGCAGCGAGGTAGATCAGAGAATGGCAGACGTTGTTGCCGTCGCCGACGTATGCGAGCTTGAAGCCGCGCAATGCGCCGAATTTCTCTTCCAGGGTAAAGAAATCGGCGAGCGCCTGGCAGGGATGAAACTTGTCGGAGAGCGCGTTGATCACGGGGATGCTGGCGTTCGCCGCCATTTCCTCGAGGACACGCTGATGGTAAACGCGAGCGACGATGCCCTGCACCCAGCGCTCGAGGTTGCGCGCCACGTCGGCGATGGACTCCCGCGCGCCGAGAGAGGCGGACGCCTGCGTGTGGTCCAGAAAAACGACGGAACCACCCATACTCTGGATGCCGACGTCGAAGGTGACCCGCGTGCGGAGCGAGGGTTTCTCAAAAATCAGCGCGATGAACTTGCCGTGGAGCGTGGAGGCGTAACGGCCCGGGCGGGCCTTGATATCCGCCGAGAGATGGAGCAATTCGCGCGTGTGCGCAGGGCTCCACTCCGCTCCGGTGAGGAGATCATTCGACAAAGAAACAGGTGCAACGAGAGTCGTGGTGGTCATTGTTTTCACCTTACCGCGGCAAGGGCAACGCTCTCAGAATTCGCGGACTTGCCGGAATCCGAGGCAGAAGCCTGCTTTGGAGTAGTTGCAAGAACGAGTTCAAAGAGCCCGAGAAATTCGCGTACCTGCGCGCGGGTGATGATGAAGGGCGGCAGGAGGCGCAACGTAAAATCGTGGGTGCAATTGATCAACAAACCGCGCCGCATGGCCTCGCTGACGAAAGGGGCGCCTTCGATGGAGAGTTCCACGCCGATCATCAGGCCTTCGCCGCGGATTTCGCGGATGAAGCCGAATTTGGCGGAAAGCTTCGTGAGGCCCTCGCGCAGCTCCGCGCCGAGCAAGCGGATATTTTCGAGGAGCTCTTCGTCCTGGACGATGTTGAGAAACTCGAGAGCAACGGCACAAGCCAGGGGGCCGCCGCCAAACGTGGTGCCATGCATCCCGGGAGAGACGCGAGAAGCAACATCCTCCGTGGTGAGAATGGCGCCGAGCGGAAGGCCGGCAGCGAGAGGCTTGGCGATCAAGACGATGTCCGGATTCGAAGAAAACTTCTGATAGGCGAAGTAGCGTCCCGTGCGACCGAGTCCGCATTGAATCTCATCGGCGATCAACAGAGCGCCGTGCTGCGAGGCGAGTGCGCGAGCGCGATTCCAGAAGACTTCGCTGACGGGATAGATCCCCCCTTCGCCCTGGATTGTTTCCAGAAGGATGCCGCAAACGGTATCGTCGAATTTCGCCTCAAGATCAGCGAGGTCGTTGAAACGCACGAACTCTGCTCCGGGGACGACGGGCGCGAAGGGCAACCGGTACTTTTCCGTGGAAGTAACGCTGATGGCGCCGAACGTGCGTCCATGAAAGGAATTCTCCAGCGCCAAAAAGCGGTGCTTTTTCGCGGTCGTTCCGGGAGCTTCGTCAGTTTTGCGCCCGAAGAGGCGCGCGAGCTTCATCGCTCCGTCAATGGCTTCTGTTCCGCTGTTCGAAAAAAAGACGCGGTCCATCCCCGACCATCCGGCGAGTTTGCGCGCGAGCGGGCCTTGGTAGGCGTTGTGATAGAGGTTCGAGAGGTGAATCGCGCGCGCGGCTTCACGACGAATCACCCGCACGATTCTCGGATGCACGTGACCGAGCGCATTCACGGCGATGCCGCCCAAGAAATCGAGATACTTTTTGCCAGTGGCGTCGTAGATGTAAGCGCCACGGCCGTGGGTCATGACCACGGGCGGGCGCTTGTAGGTAGGCAGGAGGAATTTCTCGGCATCGAGCAGGCGCGTATTGGGTTTGGCCCTTTGCGCCGCGGAATGTTTGGGCTTGCGCACGGAACGCGACAGGGACTTCTTTTTGGACGAAGTACCCATCATGCCGCCGAAAGAGCCGCTTGGGCGGCGGACAAAGGTACACGGAGAACGCGCGTTCCAGGGATCGAGACCACTCCATCTTTGTTGGATGCTTCCGCCGCTTGCGACGCCAGCAACAAAGCGCCGGGCGAGGTGCCGCCGACGATGCGGACTTCACGGACGCCGCCTTCGATGGCACGCTTGGCGGCTTCGAGCTTGAGAACCATGCCGCCAGAAACGACGCGGGATTGGACCAGGCGCTCGATCTCCTCGCAGGTGACGACCGAGAGAACTCTCTCCCCGTTGAGGACGCCGGCGACATCCGTGAGATAGATCAACTGATCGGCGCTGAGATATTCCGCGCAGGCTGCGGCCATGTGGTCAGCATTGATATTGTAGAGTTCGTTGTCCGAGCCAATGCCGAGGCAAGGTGCAACAGGCACGAGGCCTTCGCGCCAGAGGGAGTCAATAAACCGGGCGTTCAATCCGGTGAGATAGCCCACGAAACCCAGGCTGCCCTCGACTTCGTTGTGGACCATGGGCTCCGCGACGAAACAGCGAGCGTCCGCGGCAGAGATGCCGATGGCGGGTTGGCCTTCCGCAGAAATCGCCGCAGCCAACTTCTTATTCAGCAAGCCGGCGAATACCATGACGGCCACATCGCGCGTTTCGCGGTCGGTGACGCGCAAGCCGGCAATGAACTTGCTTTCGATAGCCATGCGCTTGAGGGTGGCAGTGAAAAGGCGGCCGCCGCCATGCACGACGAGAATTTCATGGCCCTGCTGCGCGAGCGCCGCGACCTGCTGCGCGAGAGAGCGCACCGTGGCGTCGTCTTCGAGTAATGCTCCTGCGAATTTGATTACGATTCTCATTGAAGTGAGGTCTGCTCCTCTATACCCAACATATGGTTGAAATTCTGCACGGCCTGGCCGGCAGCGCCTTTTCCAAGATTGTCGAGGCACGAGACGACCACCAGGCGGCGTCCAGACTTGTCCAGCGCGAATCCGATGTCGCAAAAATTGGTATGCGCAACGTGCTGCAACTCCGGCAACGTGCCGGCGGCCCAGATGCGAACCATGGAACGGCCGGCGTAGAACTTGCGGTAGAGCGACTCGACGTCAGCGGCGGTCTGCGGCTCGCCGAGCGTGACGTAGATGGTGGAAAGAATGCCGCGCGCGAGAGGCAGCAAGTGCGTTGAGAAAACAACTTGCGACTCGCAGAGACCGGTGTGTTCCAGAATTTCCGGGGTGTGGCGGTGCGTGAAGAGGCTGTAGGCTTTGAAATTTTCATCCACTTCGACAAAGTGGAGATCGCGGCGAGGATCTTTGCCCGCGCCGCTGGCGCCGGACTTGCAATCGCAAACGACGCCGGCACCCGGAGCAAGCAAGCCTGCTCGCGTAAGAGGCCGCAGGGCAAGGATCACGCTGGTCGCATAACAGCCCGGGTTCGCAACCAAACGAGCCTTGGCAATTTCGCTCGAGTAAAGCTCAGGAATGCCGTAGACAGCTTTGGTAAGCCATTCGGCGTGGGGCGCGGCCAGGTTGTACCAGGAAGTAAAGGTTTCCGCTTGGCGAAAGCGGAATGCTCCGCTCAAATCAACGACGCGGAGACCCGCCTTGAGCAAAGCCGGCGCCAATTCCGCAGAAACGTCATGGGGAGTCGCAAGAAACGCGGCGCCAGCGCTGCTTGAAGTGATGGCGTCGATCGAAAGGGGCCGGAGCGGAGCTTCGCCCCAGCCGCGGAACTGGGGAAAAAGTTCGGCGAGGCATTTCGCGCCGTTTGTTTCGCGAACGAAGAAGAGCGGCGGCTGAAGAGCGGGGTGGCGAAGAAGAAGCCGCGCCAACTCGAGACCGGTGTAGCCGGTGACGCCCACAACCGCGACTTGGCGGGGATTTCTCATTTCACCAGGGCTTCAATCTTTTTCTGGAGGGACTCACGGGACTTCTTGTTGGGGGTGATGATCAGGACGGTATCGTCACCCGCAATGGTTCCGGCAATTTCCGAAAATTTAGCGCCATCGACGGCGGCGGCCAAGGGCTGTGCGCCGCTCGGAGGCGTTTTCAAAACGAGAAGATTTTCCGCGGGGCGGATATCGAGAAGAAATTCGCCGAGGGCGCGGGCGAGCGGGCGCAGAGGCGCGGGCTCTTCGGGTAACGCGGTGGAGGACTTGTAGCCTTCGTGCGTCTTTATCAGCCGGAGTTCCTGGACGTCGCGCGAAAGGGTGGCCTGAGTTACGCGGAGTTTTTGCGCGGCCAGGCCGCGGCGCAGCTCTTCCTGATTGGCAATCCGCTGACCGGAAACCAAGCGGAGGATCTGACCGTGACGAAATGTCTTGTGCGTGTTCACGGGATATCGTAGACCATTTGACCTCTGTATTTTTATACACGTGACTGCATACTCTTGTCAATGCATTTCACAAACTTTTCCGGGCATGGCCGCCATTCAATGTCGCGGGACGCGGGAGAAGCGAGTCATGTAAGATTCGTACTACCCGCGCGATGCACACTGGATTTTCCCCGCCGGGGATGTAACCTATCGTTCAGCGCCATCGGCCTTATGGGAACGTCTTGTCAAATTGCGGGATGTAAGAACGATACGCCACCGGCACTCGCCGAGCGGCGGTTCTGCGTCCTGCACTTCACGCTTACGCTGGAGACCAGCTGCTCGGAGATGCGGCGGGAGACGGCGCTAGGCAACGCGCCGCAGGAACGACAGCGTGAAATCATGAAATTCATCACGGAGAACGGGGAATGCCTGGCGCGCGTAGCGACCAGCGGCCTGCACCTGACGGACGACCTGAAGGCGCGAATATTGAGCACTTTCCTTACGCTCATGAATCTGCGTGAAAACCTCGACCGTTCGAACATGCGCAGCTCGTTCGGACGTTCCGGCCACATTCGCTAAATTGCAAATTCCGAAGTGTAGGAGAAGTGCGAGGTCAGGCGCCAATGTACCTGGCGTAGAGTGAGCGGGCCACGGCGGGATCCTTGGTGCCCTTGAGGATGGCGCGGCCGTCGGCGAAGACGGTCATTTCGTAAGGCGCAATTCGGAAGCGAAGCAGAAAATCGTTCTGACGCATGTCGTCGACGAGAGGCTTCAAGCGAAGTCCGAGAGCTCCGAGGTCTAGGGCGCGGGCGCGTTCATGAATCTGAACGGAATCGCGACCGCACATGGTGATACGGGGCTGGGCTTCCCCTCCAAGATAGGTGAAATCACGCCTGGCGCAAGCGCGGCATTCGGGATGGCGCGCCACACCGATGGATTGCATGCGCCCGGTCCAGACATCGCAAGAAAGCAAGCGCCCATGAAGAGCCTCGGGGTGGCCAGAAAGGAGTTTTAAGGCTTCGGCGGTTTCCAGCGAAGCGATCAGATTGACGATTGGCCCGAGGACACCGATGGTGTCGCAGGTCTCCTCGAGGCCCTGGGCGGCGCTGCCGGTTTCTAGGAGACAGGCAAGACAGGCCGTCGCGCCGGGGCGAATGGTCATGGTCAGGCCGTAACTGGCGACGCCTGCGGCGTAGATCCAGGGCCGGCTGGATTTCACGGCAACATCGTTCATTAAGAAGCGAGTTTCGAAATTGTCGGTGCCATCGAGGAGCAGATCGACTCCCCCGAGAAGAGCTTCGGCGTTACGCGGGCTGAGATCGGCAACGACCCCTTCGACGGCCACGGACGAATTGATCGAGCGCAGCTTGCGCTCCGCGGCGACGGCCTTTGGAAGAACGTTGAGAGCGTCGGACTCATCGAAGAGCGTCTGCCGCTGCAAGTTCGACGGCTCAACGAAATCGCGGTCGATGATTCTTATGTAACCGACTCCGGCGCGAACGAGAAGATTGGCAGCAGCGGCGCCGATTGCGCCGCAGCCGACGATAGCCGCCCGGGAGGAGAGTAGCCGCTGCTGCCCTTCCGGGCCAATCCCAGCGAAAAGCATCTGGCGCGAGTATTTTTCCTGGAGAGAATCGTTCACGAAAGGCACGGCCCCGACAGGCACAGCGGACGCGCCTGCTAAGTTACATGATACCGCCAAAGTGGACAGGGCAGGCAACGCCGCTGTGCTACCCTTCGTCTGAGCGAATGGAAACATGAAATCGGGCGTGGCCAATGGATTGCGAGGCATTTTCGCACTTGCGCTCCTGACGGGAGCCGCGCCGACGCGCGCGCAGGCGCCGCCAAACCCTTCGGTGACAAGTGTTGAGAAGGAAGAACCGAAGATAGCGGCGATCCGCATCGTCAAGGAAGATGGCCAAGTGCTGTCCGACTCGCCCTCCGGAGTGGCCGTAGAAACGGGCAAAGCGCTGGACCGAGGAAAGATCGCGGATAGTTTGCGGACGCTTTACCGAACGGGGGATTACGCGGATCTAAAAGCGGTTGTGACGCCGGCAGCGGATGGAGTGCGACTGGATTTCGTAGTGCGGGAGAATTTGTTTTTCAACCAGGTGCGCATCGAGGGTCTCACCGCGCCGCCCAGCGAGGCCTCGGCAGCCGCCGCGATGCAGCTAACTCTCGGGCAAACGTACCGGCAGGTTGCCGTCAACGAAGCGCTGGAGCGGTTGCGAGAGACGCTTCGTGAAGAGGGCTTGTATCAGGCAGAAGTCTCCGCGGAAACGGTGCCGCACGCGGAGACGCATCAGATGGACATTGTTGTGCATGTAAAGCCTGGTCCCCGCGCACGCGTCGGAATCATCCAGTTGAAAAACGGCACCGAGTATCGCGATGCCAAAATTCTCTCCCGATTGAAAATGAAAGCGGGCGGCCAGATCACGTCCGCTCGACTGCAGCGCGGGACGGACCGCATCCGGAAATATCTGGTCAAGAAGGGGCACCTGAGCGGGCGAGCCGCAGTGCACCGGGGCAACTATGATGCCCAAAGGAACACGATCCCCCTCGACCTGGATGTAACGGAAGGACCGCTTGTGAAGGTGACCTTGACGAGCGCGAAGTTTTCCAAAGGGGAGCTGAAAAAACTGATTCCGATCTATCAGGAAGGAGCCGTTGACACGGATCTCCTGGAAGAAGGGAAACGCAATGTTCGCGAGCGGCTCGAACGCCTGGGGTATTTCGACGCGGAAGTGAATTACACGACCGAAACGCGTGAGGTGAAATCGGATCATAGCGCGGCGCGAGGCACGGAAGAGATCATTACGTACAGGGTCGAGCGGGGCGATCGCCACAAACTGATGGGAATAGAAATCACGGGGAACAAGTACTTCGACACCGAATTGCTGCGAAGCCGATTGCAAATCTTCGGCGGCGCCTTCGGTTCACAGGGACGCTTCAGCCGAAGACTGGTCGATTCCGACGCGCAATCGATGCTCAGTCTTTATCAGGCGAACGGGTTTCTCGATGCCAAGGTCGAGCAACAGACCGAAGACAACTACAAGGGCAAAGAGGGCGATTTGCTGATCCGCTTCGTGGTTCAGGAAGGGAAGCAGACGCGCGTCGCTTCCCTCTCGATCGAGGGGAATCATGCCTTCAAGGAAGATGAGCTTCTCGGCGTTATCGGCTCGACTCCGGGACAGCCGTATTCCGATTTCGGGGTAACGACCGACCGGGACAATATTCTGGCGCTTTATTTTAACGAAGGATTTCCCGAGGCGAGCTTTACGGCAACCGCGGAACGCGTCTCTGCAGATCCGGGGGCACAGAAAGCGGACGCCGGGGGGAGCACGGCTGCTTCGCAGGACCATAGAAAAAAAGAGCAGAAGGAAGAAGAGTCCAAGCCGGCGATTGAGCAGGCCGAGGCGGTTCGGCTCGTGTGCCACATCCAGGAAGGTCCGCAAACGCGCGTGAGGCGCATTCTAATCGGAGGCTACGAGCACACCCGACTTGGAGTGATCCATCGAGAGGTGCACATCAGAGTCAAGGAACCGCTCCGGGAAGGGGACGTCGTGGAATCGCAAAGGCGTCTGTACAACCTCGGGGTCTTCAATCGCGTCACGATCGAACCGCAGAATCCGAACGGAACGGATCCCGAGAAGGACATCGCAATTCTCGTTGAGGAAGCCAAGCGCTACACAGTGGCCTACGGCGGGGGATTCGAAGTGCAGAGGCTCGCCAGCACGACGAGCCCGACCGAGGCACAGATCCAAGCCGCTCCTCGCGGAATTCTTGAGGTCAGCAAGCTGAATCTTACCGGGCGCGGGGACTCGCTGTCCTTCAAACTGCGTGGAAGCACCTTGCAGGGGCGGGCTTTGCTTGGGTATTCGGCGCCGAACACCTTTGCTAATCCACACTTGAGCTTTCAGGCGACCGCATTTGCGGAAAAAACGCGCGACATCAATACGTTTACGGAAGAGCGCTACGAGGGTTCGGTGCAATTGACCGATCAAGTCACGCCACTGACGACGGCGCTGTTTCGCTATACCTTTCGTCGGGTTCTCGTCACCAATCTCAATATCCTGAGCGAGGAAATTCCGCTCTTCAACCAGCCGACACTGGTTTCACAATTCGGAGTGACCTGGTTCCGCGATTCGCGCGACAATCCCGCCGACGCTTCGAAGGGCAGTTTTAACAGCGCCGACTTCGGCGACGCCGATACTCACTTTGGTTCCAGCGCCAGCTTCCTGCGGTTTTTCTTTCAAAATTCCACGTACTACCCGATCAAGCGCCGATTCAGTTTCGCGCGTTCCACGCGATTGGGCATCCTGGTACCTTATCGCGACACGGTTTCCCTAAGTTTCCCGGCGCCCGCCCCGGGGCAGTGCCTCCCCGGTACGGCGCCTCCAGGAGCAACCCCAACGATCATTCCGCTACCGGAGCGATTCTTTGCTGGCGGCGGGACGTCGCTGCGCGGGTTCGCGCTTAATCAAGCGGGACCGCGCGATGCGTGCACGGGTTTCCCGGTCGGTGGCCAGGCTACACTCGTGCTCAACCAAGAATTCCGTTTCCCGATGCGCTTGCCGTTCATCGGGACGTCGCTTGGCGGCGCCATTTTCTATGACGGTGGCAACGTGTACAGCCGGCTGAGCCGGATCTCTTTCCGGGCGATGCTGCCGGCGCCCACATTCTCGCTGCAAAATCCGGCACTACCTGCGGGACCAACGAACGTGCCCGTGTGCGCCACAAACTGCACGAACGAACTCAATTACTTCGCTCACACCATCGGTTTGGGCGTGAGATATAAGACCCCGGTGGGTCCGATTCGCGTTGATTTCGGCTATCAACTCAATCGCCCATCGTTTGTTATTCCGATACAGTGTCCAAGCAATCCCACGAATTGCCAGGTGGGCTCGCTGGGCCAGCAAAGCACACGACTCCCCGGCTTTCAAATCTTTTTCAATCTGGGGGCGAGCTTCTAGTGCGCGGGCTGGCGAGTGGGGTTCTTCTGGTCTCGCTGCTGATGGCCAATGCGGGGGGATTGCCGGCATCGCAGGAGATCGTGGACCGCATTGCCGCGCGAGTTGAGAACGACATCATCCTATTGAGCGACATCCGGATGCTCAGCCGGTACCAGGAATTCCTTGACGGAAAATCGGAAACCGATGCCCAGATTCTCGACCGGTTGATCGATCAGTGGATGGTGCGAACTGAGGCAGACGTATCGCGTTTCCCGCACCCTTCCGAAGCCGAGATTGACCGGGGCCTGGAGAGTTTGCGGAAGTCGTTCACCTCGGCGGAGCAATACGAAGCAAGGAAAAAGCAGAGGGGGTTGAGCGATTCGGAAGTGCGGGGAATCGTAGCGTCGCAACTGTACTTGAGCAACTACCTCGACTCCCGCTTTCGCCCTTCCGTGCAAGTCGATCCCAAAGCAATTGAGAGTTTTTATGAAAATGCAGTCGTGCCGCAGGCCAAAGCGCGCGGGCAGGAGCCACCGTCGCTGGATGCCGCGCGCGATGCTATCCAGGAAGCTCTGGTGCAGAGTGGAATCAACGACCAGGCTGAGAAGTGGCTGAAGGAGAGCAGGGCGCGCCTGCACATCGAGATTCTCCCGGATGGCGGGTCCAAATGACGAGCGAGACCCGCCGCCGGAAGTGGCGCTGGCTGCGTCACGTCGCCTGGATTCTCGGCGCAAAGATCTTCCTGATCGTCGCGGGCCTGATGATTTTCTTCGGGAGCGGCGCGGGCAACCCGCTGTTGAGCCGCCTGCTGGTAAGCCGTTTGGAACGGATGACCGGCGGCAAGGTTGAGTTGCGCGCTCTGTCGATTCAATGGCTCGGCATGCGGGCAACCATCAAGGGTCTGGTGATCCACGGGAAGGAGCATGCGGGCACGGAACCTCTTCTTACCGCAGAGGAAGTGCAGGCAGGTCTGCGCATCGATTCCTTCTGGGGCCGCAGAATTTCGCTGGACGAGCTAGTCCTCCAAAAGCCGCACGTGCACATCCGCGTTGAAAAGAACGGTACAACAAACATGCCCGTGCCTCCGCGGCCTACTTCTACAAATAAGCCATTGCGCGACGCGCTATTCGAATTGCATATCCGGCGCCTGCTGCTCTCCGACGGGTGGATTCTCTACAACGATACAAAGACACCGATCACGGTCCATGGAGGAGATCTCCTGCTTGCGCTAGATGGCGGCGGGACGCCGGACCATCCTTTATACCTCGGCAACCTTGTCTGGCAGACCATGCAGTTCACGTCGAAGCCCTACGTACCCCTGCAGGTGGGTCTATCGGCGAAATTCACACTGCGGCGCGATGGCTTTACGCTGGAGCAAGGTGCGCTCAGCGCGGGGCACTCGCATCTGGATGCACAAGTGGAAATGAATAACTTCTCGAATCCGCAGTGGAGTTTCCGGTACCGCGGCTGGGTCGATCTGCTGGATTTCAGGGAAACCCTGCGCGAACCCACGGTGCCGACGGGGCGGGTCGACGTACGCGGAGAAGGGCAGTTCGCCAGCGGCCAGTACAAGGGGAGCGGGAGTTATTCCGGACAGAATATCGCTCTACCGTATTTGGTCTTTCATGCGACCGGCCTCACTAGCCGCGGCAGCTATCAAATCGACAACCGTGGCCTCGAGGTGCCGGATTTCTTTGCCGGCGCTTTCTGCGGGAGGGTAACCGGGCGCGTGACGATGCGTTTCGAGGGGCTGCAATTCAGGGCGGATACTCATGTGCAAGATATGAGGCTTGCGGCTGTTCTGCCGGCTATCGAGCATCGCAACTTCCCGATCGACGAACTGCACTGGGATGCACGGATGACCGCGGACACGATGGAAACCTGGAGCGGCCCCTTCCAGCACTTCGAAATCTCGGCGAAGACCGTGTGGGAGACTCCAGAAAAGTTAGCGGAACACCATCAACCGGTGAGCGCTGCCTGGAAGTTCCGCTATCGCTACGATCCCAACATCCTGACAATCGATTCAGGCGAATTTGAAACGCCGTCGTCGCGTGGAAGTATCGACGGCATTCTTGCTTCGCGCAACACCGCACTGAACGTGCGATTCGAAACGGGAGCGATAGAAACCTACCAGGATTTCATTAATGCCCTTCGAGGCGCTGAGCCTCGTTCTTCCGAGGCAGCAAAACCAATCTCGGGCAGCGCACGATGGGATGGCAAAATCGTCGGAGCCCCCGGCGGTTCTGTATTTCAAGGCCACCTACGCGGGGAGCGTGTGCGCTACGACGGTGTCTTCCTGGACTATCTCGACGGCGATCTCGCTTACTCACCATTGGAATTCACTTTGGTGCGCGGGCACGCCCGGCGCGGCGAGATGGAAACGGATATTGAAACCAATCTTTCCCTGACCAACTGGAGTTTTCTGCCAGAGAATAACTGGACAGCTGAAGTCAATTTCGAAAAAGTTCCGGTCGAAAGCATCGAGCAGCTGCTGGGGTTGACGTATCCGGTGAATGGATCGTTGACGGGTCAGTTTCACGGGCGAGGCACTCGGAAAGAACCCCGCATTACAGGTCTGTTCGATCTTGCCGATGGCAATATGTATGGACTTTCCTTCAATCGTCTCCGAGGACAATTGGACGTCTCGCCGGATGAGACACGCATCGCGGACGCGGAGCTGCGGTTCTTCCCGGCAGGAAAAGAAAATGGGCGAGGCGCGGGAATTATCACCGGTTCGGCTGGTTACCGCTACCAGGATCAGACGATTTCCGCTGATCTCGTGGGCGCGGCATTGCCGCTGGAAAATTTTGAAAAATTACAGTCGACGCGCTTGCCTGTGGGCGGGCAGGTGAGTTTCCGGCTGAAGGCCAATGGCTCGGTGAGAACGCCGGTCGGCGAGGGGACATTTCGAGTCGTGGACCTCCGGATTGGCCAGGTGATTGTCGGCAGTTTCGACGGCAAACTGACGTCAGACGGCCTCACGGCACACCTGGAATTGAGCTCCGCCATGACCACGGGTGAGGTTTCGGGGGGCTATACGCTCGGACTTGCCGATCCTTACGTGCTAAGTGGAAAAGTTTCGATCAAGAACATTGACCTGGACCCCTTCCTGCTCGCCGCTTTGCATCTGAAAGAATTCAGCGGCCATGCAAATGCAGACGGTGACATTTCGCTAAACGGTTCGCTGAAGCAGCCGCAGAGCATCCTCGTGGATGCGAATTTCTCGCGCCTGGCAATGAATTACGCCAACGTGCGGCTGGAAAACACCGGACCGGTTCATTTCCGTTCGACGAAAGACAGCCTGGAGATCGACCCGGTGACGCTGCGGGGAGTGGACACCAATCTGCAAATTGCGGGTTCGGTGCAATTTGCCGGGCGCCGCGCCGTGGGATTGCGCCTAAATGGCGCTATGGACCTGCGGCTCATTGGCGGTTTTGTGTCGAATCTCGACGCACGAGGTCCCGCGCAAATCAACGCTTCGTTTGAAGGGACGCTGGAACGGCCGCGCATCACGGGCCGCGTGCACATCGAAAACGCTTCCGCCCGCGCCGCGGATTTCCCCACGGGGCTCAGCGCGATCAAGGGCGACGTGGTATTCGATGCGACACGGCTGTACTTCGAGAATATGAGCGCGGAATCCGGGGGAGGCACGCTGCATCTTTCAGGGAACGTGAATTACGCGGAGAGTCCGCTTCGCTACGACGTCAGCGTTCGTACCGATCGAGTGCGGATTCGCTACCCGGAGGGCATGAGTTGGCTGGTCGGAGGCTCGCTCCGGCTGACCGGGACGACGGCAGCCGGGGTGCTCTCCGGGAAGGTGACGATCGAGCGCGTCACTCTCACACAGGGCCTGCAAGTTGCTGGTATGCTGGTTTCGGCGAAGGAAGGCATTGGCAGCCCCACTACCAGTTCATCGTATCTGCGCAACTTGCAATTCGACGTCGAAGCCGTCTCGGCACCCGATGCGCGCATGGAATGGCCTGGCGCGGAGCTGCAAGCCGATGCGAATCTTCGCGTGCGGGGAACCTGGGAGCACCCCATTCTCCTGGGACATATCCATCTCCTGTCCGGTGATTTGTATTTCGCGGGCAACCGTTACCGTGTTACGCGCGGAGACTTGAACTTTGCCAATCCCTTCCGTCTTGATCCGGTTTTGAATGTGGAAGCAACAACGACGATTCAGCAATATGAGATCACGCTGAATTTCAATGGTCCGGCCAGCAAGCTCACGCTGGCGTATCGCTCCGATCCACCCCTTCCCGCGAACGACATCATCACATTGCTTGCTCTGGGGCAGACCAGCTCTGAGGGGGCTGCGCGGAGTGGCGGTACGTCACAGAGCGGAACAGCGGGTGCTTCTGCAATCCTCTCGGAAGCAATTTCCAGCCAACTAGGCGGGCGCCTGGAGCGCCTGTTTGGGATAACGCGCTTCCGTGTGGATCCCGGACTTTCGGGGGTAGGTTCAACTGGCTCGCAACAAAACGCGGGGTCGCGGGTGACCGTCGAGCAACAGATTACGCGAAATCTCACGATCACTTATGTTTCGAACGTGAGCTCGACCCAGCAGCAGGTCATTCAAGTGGAATACAACGTGGACCGAAACGTCTCCATTGTCGGATTGCGCGATCAGAACGGAACGTTTGGAATCGACATAAAGATCAAAAAACGTTTTCCTTGAGCGGAAATCTATCGTGTGGGAAATTCCCTCAGATAGGAAGTGGAGTGGACTCGCAGCTCAGGGCTGAGAAGTGCCCTGGGCCTGCGCTTGCTGCTTTGGCTGGACCTGCGGCCTGGCATGCGGCTTCGTGAGGCGGGCTTGCGCACCGACCCCGGGGTACTGTTTACGCAAATCCTGCATTACGTCGCGCGCCACGCGCACACTGATCGCGTGACCCGCGGAATTGGACTCCGCGGAAACTTTCGGCATTTCCGCCGCGTATTTCTGGCCTAGCGGTGAGCCGTAGAACTGCAGCAAACCCTTGATTTCATCTTCGGTGAAATGCTTGTCGTAGATGGCTACGAGTCCATCGGTCATATCATCGGGATTGAACTTCTTCTGATAGCTATCCATGAAGGCGTTGATGAACGCTTGGCCGCGGTCATTGTCGGGCACGGTGGCTAGGAGACTATCACGATACGGTTCGGTGCTTTTGGTTGTGGCCTCTTGCAAGGCATCCCGCACGCCCAGCAATTCCATCAGGGAGCGAATGTCGGCATCCTTTGCTGGATCCATGGGTTTCGCCGGCGTCTGTGCCCCATTGTCCTGTAGAGCCGTCGCGCTTTGCGGCGCCGCTTGCACAGGGTTCTGCGATGCTCCCTGAATCACCAGGAAGAAAGTGCCAACGTAAATAATGAACAATGCAAGGACGGCTTTCATAACTGCCTCCGTGGCGGATGCGCTCGTGTTCGCGCCACACCGACGATTTTAGGAAGAGCCGAGCAACAGCGCGACTGTTTCGGGGGACAGTCGTGCCGCGTTGTTCACCGGCCCAACGTTCAGGTCCAGGAACGGGAAATGAATTTCTGCTACGATGCCTCGCCATGAGCAGGACGGAAATTCAGGGCGGCGCATCCACGGGAGCGCCCGATCCCGCGGCGATTGTTGAACGTGAGGGAGGCCTCCATCAAGACCTCTTGCCACGCCAGGTCGCCATGATCGGGCTGGGCAGCACCATCGGAACGGGTTTGTTTCTCGGCAGTGCCATTTCTGTAAAGCTTGCGGGGCCGGCCGTGATTCTCAGCTTTCTGGGAGGATCACTGATTGCGCTCACGGTGATGTGGGCGCTGGCAGAAATGACCGCGGAGCATCCGGCTGCAGGCTCCTTCGGGCTGCATGCGGAGATCTATCTTCATCCCTGGGCGGGCTTTGCCGTCCGCTACGCGTATTGGCTGTGCCTGGTGGTAGTCGTTGGCAGCGAGGTGGTGGCTGCGGCTATCTACTGCAAACTCTGGTTTCCTGGGATTCCGTCGTGGATGTGGGTGGCGGCCTTTTCCGCTGCCATCGTTTACGTCAACACCATCAGCGTAAAAAGCTTCGGGCGATTCGAATACTGGTTCGCGATGATCAAGGTGGTGACCATCGCGGTTTTCCTGGTGCTAGGAACAGCGCTTCTGCGGGGTATCGGATTCCCTCGTATCGGTGCCGTCAACTACACCGGACAGGGCGGTTTTTTTCCTAACGGCACGACGGGCGTGCTCCTCGGAATCACTATGGCTGTCTTTAGTTTTCTGGGGATTGAGATTGTAGCTGCGACCGCTGGGGAAACGGCGGAGCCGCGAGTCGCCGTGCCGAAGGCACTTCGCCGCACGCTTTTCTTTCTCGTGCTCTTCTATCTCGGGGGACTGACGCTAGTGGTCGGACTCGTGCCATGGAATCAGATCGGCCTTGGGGAGAGTCCGTTCGTTCGCGTATTCCAAACCGCGGGCATTCCCGCCGCGGGGCATGTGATGAATTTCGTCGTGCTGACGGCGGCGCTTTCGAGCGCGATGTGCAATCTCTATTTCACATCCAGATTGCTGTTCTCGCTTGCGCGCGGCGGCTATGCGCCCGCGGCGCTCGGCCGCTTGAGCAAGCGCGGCATGCCTGTTCCTGCAGTGCTTGCTTCGAGCGCGGGAATGGTCGCCGCGATGATTCTCTCCCATTATTACCGCGGGAATGGTCGCCCCGAAGATTCGGCTTTTGTATTCATGATTGGCCTGGCGTTTTTCGGCGGACCTTTCATCTGGATCATGATTCTGATCACGCATCTGGCATTCCGCCGTGCCCATGCGCGCTCGGGAAAACCGGTATTGCGCTTTGCGCCCCCTGGTCCCTGGAGTTCGCTGTTTGGCCTCGCCGCCCTTCTCGGGGTTCTCGTCTCTACCTGGTGGGTTCCCGGCTTTCGTGTAACGCTTCGGGCCGGCCCTCCCTGGCTGGCTTTCATAACGCTGTGCTACCTTGTGTGGAGAAAGGCCCGCTCCCGAAGATCCGGGAGTGGAGGGTCGCTCGATGGATGAACTTCTGAAGTGGCGCGGGGAATTTCCGATCCTGGATCGCACTACTTACATGATCAGCAATTCGCTGGGCGCGATGCCGCGTGGCGTGTACCAGGGGTTGCGTTCGTATGCGGATTCCTGGGCGGAACGAGGAGTTCGCGCATGGGAGGAGGGCTGGTGGGAAATGGCCGTAGGAGTGGGCGACCAGATCGCGCCGCTCATCGGAGCGGGCCCGGGCGAGATTTCACTCCACCAGAATGTGACGCTCACCCAGGCCGTGATTTCGTCTTGCTTTGACTTTCGCGGCCCGCGCAACAAAGTTGTCATGGTGGAGCTGGAGTTTCCTTCGATTCAGTACTTCTACCACGAGCAACGCCGGCTCGGCGCCCGTGTCGAAGTCGTGCCGACTCCGGACCACATTCGCATTGATCTGGACAAGCTGCTCGCGGCTATCGATGAAACCACGCTTCTTGTGCCGATTTCGCAGGTTCTTTTCCGGAGTTCCTGCATCGTTGACGCGCGTGCCATTATTGAGCGGGCCCACCGCGTCGGCGCGTACGTGATTCTCGATATTTTTCAGGCCGCGGGATCAATCCCAATCGACGTGCGCGGCCTGGGCGTTGATTTTGCGGTAGGGGGAGTCCTCAAATGGCTCTGCGGGGGACCTGGTGTCGCCTACCTTTACGTCCGTGAAGATCTCCGCGGCAAGCTGCGCCCTGCGCTCACGGGGTGGATCGCGCACCGCCGCCCATTTGCTTTCGAAACCGGGGCCATCGATCCTCGCGACGACTCCTTCCGCTATCTGAACGGTACTCCACACATTCCTGCACTCTATGCGTGCCAGCCCGGACTGGACATCCTCAACAAAGCCGGCATCGGGGCCATCCGCAAGAAATCCATGCGCATGACCGTGCGCCTCATCGAAGGCGCTCGTTCTCGCGGCTGGCACGTGAACACACCGGAAAAGCCAGCGGAGCGTGCGGGGACGGTTTCGGTCGAATGCCCGCATGCCTACGGGGTTTGCCGGGAACTCCTCGCCCGGGACATTATCGTCGACTACCGTCCCAAAGCCGGTGTGCGAGTCTCGCCACACTTCTACAATCGCGAGGATGAATGTGACTTTACCCTCGCGCAAATGGACGAGATCCTGAAAACAGGCGCGTGGGAAAAACATGTGGCGGCGGTTACGCATGCTTGAGAACAAAGACTACGCACCACAGTGTGCGGAAATGATCGAAAAACAGTTGCGCCGTCGCGGCATTAGTGATGAGGCCGTTCTTGCGGCGATGATAGCAGTGCCGCGGCACGAATTTGTGCCAAGAGAGCTTCGTTCGCGCGCGTATGAGGACGTGCCGTTGCCCATCGGCGGGGGTCAAACCATTTCGCAACCCTACATTGTAGCCGCCATGACCGCCGCGTTGCATTTGCAGCCAGGCGACCGGGTTCTGGAAATTGGCACGGGCTGTGGCTATCAGGCTGCCGTGCTGTCACGTTTGGCCAAGGGAGTTTTCACTATCGAGCGGCGGCCGGAGCTTGCTTCCGCTGCTTCCGCCACGCTTGCCCGGCTCGGCTGCCCCAACGCGCATGTTCACTGCGGCGACGGCACGCTCGGTCTGCCGGAGCTCGCTCCTTTCAACGCCATCCTCGTTGCCGCTGCCGCTCCTGCGGTTCCGAAGCCGCTCCTTGCTCAGCTTGCCGATGGCGGCCGCATGATTGTCCCTGTGGGGAACGCGGAACATCAGGAATTGCGGCTCATCGAAAAGCGCGGTGATGCATTCTCCACAAAGATGCTGGAAGGATGCCGATTTGTGCCCCTCGTCGGCTACCACGGCTGGCAGGAACCTTCGTAACGATGAGCTCAACGGTTCCCGATCTCTCCATCATCATTCCCTCGTACAATGAGGAATCGCGCCTCCCAGCTACGCTGGAGCGGATTGCGGCATACCTCTTGACCTATGGGCGCGAAGCGGAAGTCCTGGTCGTGGACGATGGTTCGAAGGATGGCACGGCCGCGGTGGCGGAATCCTTTCGCAGCAAGATTCCCAGGCTGCGGGTAGTTTCGAATGGTGTCAACCGAGGCAAAGGCTACAGCGTACGCTACGGCATGCAGGAAGCGCGTGGCCGCATCGCGCTTTTCACGGACGCGGATCTCTCCGCTCCGATTGAGGAAGCGGGCAAACTACTTGGCGCTCTGGAGACCAATGACGTGGCGATTGGCTCTCGGGCGATGGACCGCAGCCTGATCAGCGTGCATGAGTCTCCCTTCCGCGAATTCGCCGGAATCATTTTCAACAAGATTGTACGAAGCGTTTTGTGGCTGCCGTTTGTCGATACCCAGTGCGGTTTCAAAGCGTTCCGGCGCGAGCGCTGCGGTGTGATCTTCGAGCAGCAGACGATTGAGCGATTCGGGTTCGACCCGGAGCTGCTGTACCTGGCGCGGCATCATGGCTTGCGCGCGGTTGAAATTCCCGTGCGCTGGGGGCATTCGCCGGCCACCAAAGTGAGCATGCTGCACGACAGCATTCAGATGTTTATTGACGTATTCACGATCCGGTGGAATGCGCTGCGGGGACGATACCCGCGGAAAGCCTGATTCGCGCTGTTCTCGCTTTACAACATAAAGTACTTGACAAACCCGATTCCCTGCGATAACTTTTTCCCTATGGCGACCTCTGGTCCGCTTCGCTCTCCGCAACGCGAGCCCATCCCCATCGACGCTCGCGCCGCAGATCATCTCCGCTACATCCGCGAAACGATGGAGAGCGCCGCCGAATTTACCGCCGTGCCCGGCTGGGGCGGCGTGGCGATGGGGGTTACCGCGCTGGCGGCCGCGTTTGCTGCCTCGCGGCAGACCGCACCTCGCGCCTGGCTGATTGTCTGGCTGATTGAAGCCTTCGTCGCCGTGGCCATTGCGGCGCCTGCTGCGGCCACAAAAGCACACCACGCCAACTCCGCGCTTTTCTCCGGGCCTGGCCGCAAATTCGTTCTTAGTTTCGCGCCGCCGATTGTGGTCGGCGGTCTGCTGACCTTCGCTCTCTATCAAGCCGGCGTCCTTGCCGCGCTGCCGGGTGTTTGGCTCTTGTTGTATGGCACCGCCATTGTTACGGGTGGGGCGTTCTCCGTACGTGTTGTGCCGGTAATGGGTTTGTGCTTAATGTTGCTCGGCGGTGCTGCACTTTTCGCGCCGGCAATTTGGGGAAATGCGTTCATGGGCGCGGGCTTTGGAGTGGTGCAGATCGGTTTCGGCTGGTGGATCGCCCGGCATTATGGAGGCTAGCAGCAAATCAGATGGCCAAGTCGTCTACAGCGCATCAAGAACGTCTGCAGCGGTCACGCGAGCGGGGCGCCTCCCTGGAAGCCATCCGCAATCCGGCGCGGGAAACCGTCCCAGCGGATCTGGACCGGCTGATTCACGAACGCATTCGCCTGGGTATCGTCAGCGCGCTGGCGGTTAACCGCTCGCTGACTTTCAACGAGCTCAAAGCGCTGCTGAAAACCACCGACGGCAACCTGAGCGTTCACGCTCGCAAGCTAGAAGAGGCCGATTACATCGTGTGCACGAAATCTTTCGACGGGCGCTTGCCGAAGACGGAATATCGCCTGACGGCAGCGGGGCGTCGGGCACTGGAGCGCTACTTGAATCATATGGAAGCGCTGATCCGCGCGACGCGCGAAGGCTGAACGGCAAATTTTTTTGTCCTGCCACTTTGCATTGCAGAGTAGTTTACAAAGCTTCCTCCGCGGCGGAGAAAGAATATGCTCATGCATCATCATCTGACGGTACGGCAAATTCCCACGGTCCAGCCGGCCATGGCCGCGGCTCCGCGGCTCCACGTAGCCATCATTGCGGACGGCAATGGGCGTTGGGCCACCTCGCGAGGTTTGCCGCGTTCCGCCGGTCATCGCGCCGGTGCCGAAGCAGCCCGGCGAGTCATCGAAGCCGCGCCCCGCTTCGGCATTTACACACTGACGCTTTTCGCGCTTTCCTCCGCGAATTGGAAGCGTCCCGCTGCCGAGGTTCAAGCGATCTTGTGGCTGCTCCACGAGTACTTGTTAACGGAGACCATGCACTGCATCGACGAAGGTGTGCGGATCAGCATCATCGGGCGCCGGGATCGCTTGCCCGCGACGCTGCGCCAGGCCATCGCGGATTCGGAAGCCGTCACGGCAAAGGGCACGCGTCTGCACCTTCGGCTCGCGGTGGATTATTCCGCCCGCGAAGCCATCTATCATGCCGCCTGCCGCTTTTACAAAGTCACCGAGCTTTCTCCCGAGTCCTTCAGCAGCGTGCTTGCGGAAGTCCACCGCGGGGGCTCGACGGAAGTCGATTTGCTGATTCGCACGGGCGGCGAACAGCGTCTCTCTGATTTTCTCTTGTGGGAATGCGCATTCGCAGAAATTGAATTCCTTCAGAAACGCTGGCCGGACTTTACCGCCGCCGATCTGCATGCGGCCGTGAAGGAATTCAGCAGACGCGAACGCACTCGCGGCGCATTGCCCGATGCTATCGCGGGTTAGTCCGGCAGGATGTGTCCGAAGGAGTTATTGTCATGAGAGCTTTTCCTCGTTCTTCAAACGATGTTTCGGCTGTGGTCGGAGTTCTTCTGTTGGTGGTACCAACTTATTTCGTTACGATGTCGGCCCTGCGGTTTGATGCTCCTGGCTTGAAATTCTTCGGTAGCCCTATCCTCATCCTGGGGACTTTGGCAATCGCGTTGGCGATAAACGCACGATCTATTGCCTCGGTGAAGCTGGAACCGGAGAAACCGCCTGTGTTGAAAATTGCTCTGTCGCTCCGGATACGGAACCTTGCGGAAATCATGCTCGCGTTACTTCTCTTGGGTGCGTTGTTCACATATGCGTTCGTGGAGAATTTCGAGCCACGCCTGATCAGATAAGCGAAGCGTGCTGCAAAGGAACTCGGGCAAGGGCAAACGCAGAGGAGTAATGGAACCGCAAGCGTGCTCTCAGCGCCGCGTCAGGCGGCGCTTGCTCGCATCGGTGGCACGTCTATCTATGCCTCCGACAGAACCATTGCGGCCGGGCGAATCCTACAGCACAGATTTCGTTTTCGAGGTCCCCAAGGATGCGCAGGGGCTGCGGCTCCTGATCACCGAAGATTGTTCCGAGACTCACTTTGTCATCGGGCACGAAAACAGCCTTCTGCACAGGAAGATCTATTTTGGCGTGGATTCCGCCCCCTCGCTGACAGAGAATGTGCAATAAACTATTCATAACACAAAGCTTGTTGACCTAACTTCTATCAGCACGCACCCCTGACATTTCACCCTGCGCCGTCGTCTATACCCCAGGAGCCAGGAATGGGAACGATGGGACTTGCGCTACCTTGGAAGGCTAGAATCTCTTCCATGCCGCGCGAACGGGGGACGCGAGTGGAACCTTCCGAGCACTTTGCTGGCGGCCCCAGCCCGGCCGTCGTGAATGCGCTGAGTGAGGATGCCGCACTGGCCGCTGCCTGCCGGTCCGGCGATCTGCGCGCCTACGAGCGTCTGTATGCGATGCATGGTGCGCGCATGAAGAACCTGGCGCGGAATGTTCTTGGCAATCCCATCGACGCCGAAGACGCCGTGCAGGAGACGTTTCTGAAAGTGCAGCGCAGCATCGCCAGCTTTCGCGGCCAATCAAGTTTCCTCACCTGGACCTACCGGATACTGATTAACACCTGCTACGACGCGCGGCGCAGCCGCCTGCGCAAGAAAGAGGTCGCGAACGACGATTCCGAGGAGACGCCGCGCCATGAACCCCGCGCGCCTGGAGCGCATCCTGCCCTGCGCATGGCGCTGGAGCGCGCGCTCGCCAAGCTCACGCAACACCAGCGCGATGTTTTTCTCTTGTACGAGGTCGAAGGTTTCCGCCATGCGGAAATCGCCCGGATGCTTGAGATGACCGAGGCGGCCTCGAAAAACACGCTCTTTCAGGCAAAGAAAAATCTTCGACAGATGCTTGAACCTCCGCGCAGCAGCGCTGCGGAGGCACGGTGAAAACATGAACGTCACCTGCAACGATCGCGATCGAATTTTCGAAGGTGGCACGCTCGCCGAATGGGCGGCGCTCGAAGCACACGCAGCCACCTGCCCGCTTTGTGCGGAAGAGCTTGGTGCCTGGACATCGCTGAGCTTTGCCGCACAAGAGCTACGTGACTACACCGAAAGCCCTGCACTCTGGCCGCGCATTGAACGCGCCCTTGCCGAGGAGGCAGAGCGGAAGACCCTGCGAGCCGAGAGCCGGGGCTGGTTTTTCTTCTTCCGAAATATTCCGCTTGGATGGCAAACTGCGGCGGCTGGCGCTTTCGTTCTGGTTCTGACGATTTTTGCGGGTTGGTTCTACCTGCATCCGCCTAGGAATGGGCAACCAGGAGATCAATCACTTCTGAGGAGCAAGGCTCTCAAGGAAGTCGAGAGTGCGGAAACCACCTACGTGCAGGCGATCGACAAGCTCGCCGCTGAGGCCAAGCCGCAGCTCGACAATCCTGCAACGCCGCTGCTTGCCAACTATCACGAGAAATTGCTGGTACTGGATAGCGCGATCGCCGATCTGCGCGCGCAGGCGCGAATGAATCCATCGAATGCGCAACTGCGCCACCAGTTGCTTGCCATGTATCAAGAGAAGCAGCACACACTCGAGGAAGTTTTGGAGACCAAACAATAATGATTCGACATCGAAGCGTTTTCCGGAGAGAGCCGTTGCGTCTCGCGGCAGTTGCGGGATTGCTCTCCACGATGCTGCTCTTCACGGCGAAGCCGATGCCCGCCGCAAATCCCGCGCAGGAACAAGTGTCGAAGGATTTTCAGCAGACGGTAACGCTCGGCGCTGGCCAGTCTGTGCGCGTCGATCACAAGTTCGGTAGCGTCAGGCTCCACGGTGAGCCCGGCCGCGACGTCAAGATTTCTGCCACGATTCGCGCGCAGGCCAGCTCGCACGAGGAAGCAGAATCCTTCGCGCAAAAAATCAAGATCGAAGTGCAACAGACCGGGGAAGGAGTACGCATCAGGACTATCTATCCCGAGGAAGAGAAAAAATGGTTTCACTCCAGCAAGAACTCTTCGTGGTCCGTCAGTTATGACATTGGGATGCCATCCGACGCCCCGATTACCGTGCGAAACAGTTTCGGGAGTGTTGATGTAGCAGGAATCCACGGAGCCGCAGACGTTGAGAACGGTTACGGCGCGCTCACCGCCCGTGACGCAGGCGCTGGCCGGTGGAACAATGCTTTTGGGAGCATCGAGCTCACTGGAGCCGGCGGAAATGTCTCCGTGAGCGACAACAACGGCTCCGTGCAGGTGTCCGACGTAAAGGGCACTCTCGAAGTACGCAATCGTTTCGGCAGCATCACCACACGAAGTATTCAGGGCGCCGTGACCATTACGGGCGGCAATGGCGCGGTTGCTTTGACGGATGCCGCCTCCGCAAACATCACGACTTCGTTTGGGAGTGTGGACACACGGAATATCCGTGGCGATCTTTCGGTCCGCGACAACAACGGGAACGTCGAAGTTTCGAACATCGGGGGCGCTGCCGACATCACCAACAGCTTCGGCAACGTCGCTTTTACCGATATACATGGCCGGGTGAATTGCACCACAAACAATGGCCGGGTCAAGGGCAGCGCGGTGACGGGCGGCTCCGTAACTATTCGCGATTCCTTCGGCAACATCGATCTGGACACCATCAGCGGTGCTCTAGACGCCGAAACCTCCAATGGAAAAATCACAGTGCGCGATGCACGCGGGAGCGTCACCCTAAAATCCTCATTTGGCGCCATCGAAGCTTCGAACGTCCCGAAGGGAATTCGCGCCATCACGGGGAACGGGGGCATCACGCTCACCGACATCGGCGGAGATACTTTTGCTAAGACCAGTTTCGGAAGTGTCTCGACGGAACGGATCAACGGCAATCTAACGGTGGAGAACAGCAACGGCTCGGTCACAGCAAGAAGCGTGAAGGGCGACGCCAGCGTGAAGACCTCTTTTGCGGGTGTCCTACTGGAATCGGTTGGCGGGCGGATCACGGTCGACAATCAGAACGGAGCGATCTCCGTTACGGCCATGCGTCCGGCCCGCGGTTGCCGCGATATTTCGCTGAAGACATCGTTCTCATCCATCCGCGTGCGCATTCCGGAGGGCTTGGGTTACCACCTCACGGCTAGGACTTCTTTCGGCCGGATTTCCTCCGAATTGCCGGTTACTTCAACGGGCAGTATCGGGGGCGATACACTGAACGGAACTATCGGTTCGGGCGGCTGCCAACTTCAACTCACTGATTCCAACGGAAGCATCGAAATTGCTAAAGCTCCCTGATCGTGCGTCCCATTATTTTGCGGCCCGCCGCACACGATCCATCGCGAACGCTTTCGTTAGGATGCGTGTCGCGGTTTCCGTCAAGCGATATTTGCTAAGTTCTTCTTCGCGCGCGAAGGCCACGTCCGTGACATCGCTCCCCGCGCGAGGATCACCTTCGATGCGTGCGCAGAGATAGTCTACAATGACATAGTGAAAACGCGGTTTCTTCAGGGCCTGCGCGACGATTGTGCCGTCGTCGGCGTAAATCCTGTCGAACACCTCAATGATCTCGATGACGCGAACCTTGATCCCCGTTTCTTCGAGCAATTCGCGCGCGACACCCTCCTCCAGCGTTTCGCCAAGCTCCAGCGTGCCGCCGGGGATCGACCACTCGCCGCGCAGCGGCTCGCTGCCGCGGCGGATCAGCAGCGTGCGGCCCTGATCGATGATCACGCCCCCGATACCAACCACTGGCCGTTCGGGGTACTCTCTGGAAGAGGTCATTCGAAGGGTCCTTCTATCCATGATGCAATGGCGTTCGAAGCAGTGCCGCCACGCACGGGAGTTGACTTCATACGCCGCGGTATATAATACGCTGCAGAGTGGTGGGTACGGTCCTCGTACCCCCACTTTGCAAACGACAATACGGAGGGTGGAGCCGTGATCCGTTGCCCTGAATGTTCCGCCGAAATCGATGTCGATGAAGACGAAGTCGAAGAAGGCGAGATCCTGAGTTGTCCCGAGTGCGAATCCGAACTCGAAGTCTCGCAGACACATCCCGTCCACCTGAACCTCATCGCCGATGATTCGGACGAAGAGGACGACGAGGAAGACGAAGGAAAGACCGGAGAAAATGGCGACCTCATCGACGAAGATGATGACGACGAAGACGAAGAAGAAGACGACGAGGAGTAACAGGCACGCGCCACCCCGCCGGGCATCCTCCACTGCTCGTGCCGCCATCTAAGATTGCAAGGAGCAACCTAATGCACCGCGCGCAGTGGATGACGATTCTCTGCACGGCTGCGCTTGTGGCTTCATTCAGTGCGGCATTTGGACAGACCCAGGACCCTAGGTCACGGCCGTCCGGTTCTGCTCCCAATTCGCAAACGCCTGCGGCCCCGCCGAGCAAACCGGGCAAGAAGATATACAGCCACGTAAATGATTTTCTGATTCGCGGAACCGTCTTTACAGACAAAGCCCTTTCGTTCCCGGGCGTGCAACTTCGCATCCGGCAGGCAGGAGAGAAGAAATTCCGCTGGGAGAGCTACACGAATTCCCGCGGTGAATTTGCAGTCCGTGTGCCCCAGGGCTCAGACTATGAGATGGTTGTCCGGGTAAAGGGCTTTGCAGAGCAGACGCGCACCATCGATACTAGAACCGGCGGGAACGAGGAAAGCATAGTGTTCCGAATGCAGCCGACTGCGGGAGGCAAGGGATGAGCGTGTGGCGCCGCGTCAGCGGTCTGGTGCTGGCTCTCTCGTTCTTTGCAGCCGTTGGTGTGGCTCAGGACAAGAAGCACGAAGCTCAGCTCCGCACGGTGCGCGGCGTGGTAGCCGACAAATCAGATAACCCTCTTTCCGGCAGCGTGGTTTTTCTGAAAAACGTGCGCACTAATTCCGTCCGCAGCAGCTACACCGATGACACCGGCAACTACCGTTTCAGCGGCCTAGATCCCAATGCCGACTACGAATTGCATGCGGAAAAAGAAGGCGCCAAATCCCCAACCCGTACCGTCTCCAGCTTCGACAGTCGCAAGGACATCGTTTTGAATCTCAAAATCGACAAGAAAAAGAGCTGAGAGCGCCGGGATAAACCGGTCTGAAGCAGGGGATGAAAGAGCCCTACGAGAAAGGAATAACGATCCGCTCGGCCCCGAGTTTGGCGATGAGCTGCCGCGAGGCAACCATCGAAGCATAAAACAGGGG